>Ga0181612_133143_pt1 | contig 20889 bp, 12 predicted proteins | sample HoacroProtozoa21_FD_119630 | JGI IMG/M metagenome (GOLD analysis project Ga0181612, IMG submission 119630) | Hoatzin crop microbial communities from Cojedes, Venezuel. Combined Assembly of Gp0051906, Gp0051904, Gp0051908
CCTGTCTCTAGAAAGAGCATTACAAAGTCCAAGACACGAAGCCTGGGTTCACATTTTTTGGCCTGGCGCGCAACCGTGACTCGAGAGCCTTTGGCAATAACACACGTGAGTTCCAGCAGCCCCAGGGAGGTCAGACAGCGCTGGGCTTTCAGCTCAGGAAAAGCAAGACAGCTTGTGTTTCATCTCCCAACAGAAACTAGAGTTCAGGGTACATCTGTTGGCATTCAAAGGCCATGTCAAACTTAAAAGTCTTAATGTTTGCTGGAAAAATAAAACAGCACAGGTTCTTTTTTTCTTTACCTTCTGGTTCCCAAGCCTTGACATCGTATGTCAACAGTACTTCCCAGGTTTCCTCCCCAGCTACAAAATGGCTAGAAACACACTGGTTTTGAATCAAAGCTGAGCTCCTCACCTGAGTTTACAAGCCAAGTCATTAGGAAAGAAAATGAGGTAACCTCGTAAGAGTCACGAGAAAAACCTGAGAGCTGGTAACACTGAAATTGTTCTCTTTATCCCTGTGAGAGCTAATGCCGATAGTTCTGTTTGTTTTCATGGTCTTACACCTGGTTTGGGTTTTGGTTTTTTTCCCCCTCCTTTTTCTGGCTATTCAGGGATCCACTGAAGACGAACAGCATATGACTAAAGGCACCTCCTTAATTGAAAGCCAACATCACCACCTGCTGCACTGCCTGGAAAAAACAACTGTAAGTAGCAGCACAATCCTTTTACTTCTTACTAGGTCTCTGTGCCTGGCTCAAGCTTTGTATGGAAAAGAGGTGCACGCAGTATGCTCTGGGGTGGCTCACAGACAGACTCAGGAGACCTACAAACTATGCTAGAGGGGGCTGACACTCAAGAATATTCTGCAATGGGTTAAATGCACTTCTATTTCATTGTCTTCTTTAAGAAAAAAAAAAGTTGCTGCACAAAAGGATAACGATGAGGTTATCTGCTACGCCACAGTCATCTGCACTAGTACGAAGCCAAGAGCAGGCTGCTCAGTCAAGTTCACTTGAATGCAAATAACTTCAGCACGGGGTTAGGGAGATCCTATACAAGGCGTAAATTAAGTTTAATTTCTTCAGTACTTCTGAAAGAGAGCTAAACTGCATTTGTCTCATGCTGTCAGTCACACATCATATATACTCATCACTTGTGCTAATTAGTAGTAAAGGACAGCTCTGCTGCCTTAAGGGGAGGAAGATGCTGTCAGTGACTCCAAACTACAGCCTGGTCACCAGTGCCAACAGGCTGGACCAAAGTGTCCTTTCGCCCTTTACGTGGCACAGAGCAGATGAGCTCTCTTCATGTGTTTAAAGGCTGCACATATCTTCTCTCACCACAGCCCTGGTTACAAGAGCAGGTAACTGATCTCAAAGCCAGTCAAGCAGTTTCTAGAACACGACTTTTCTGTTCGCATCACGCAAGGTGTTGGGAGTGAGAATTTTCTTTTTCATTATTAAGTGATTATCTATGCAAAAGTCTTTTAGAACATTTCAGATATTTATTTGATACATGTTTTACTTCCAGGTTTATATAAAAGGTTCTGCAATAAAGGAACACATTATCTATACCATGATTCATTCTAGAAAGACTGAGGAGAGGTTAACACTTGAAATATTCATGCCTTTTATTATCTGCATCCATCATCAAATGTACTTTTGATTTTTGACTTGCAAGAGCTTTCTTTTAGATAAATCACCTTCACTTCCATAGTTTGGCTTATGCTGGAATAACACCACTTAGGCTTCAGCGATACACTGGAAGAAGATGACTGGTTATTTACAGTGACCTGCTAGTACAGCTGGTTTATCACAACGAGCTATAAAGGTCACCATTCCAAGGACAGTGAACTGATTCTTCCTGTATCAATGACTATTGAATTTACTTTGTAAGACTCATCTTGCTTTTATTCCTAGCAATTTTGGATGTCACATAACAAGCAGATATTTCACAATCTGACTCTTCAGTTCAGAACTTCAGGCTTGCGGCCTTTGCTGCTCTGACCCGTATTTCGCAAGAATACTTTCGTCTGAAAACTTCAACAAATTGGCTGAAGCAAACAGAAGCTGACAACCCTGCCTCTAGGGTCTGCCCTAGTAAGGCTCTGACTCTGTAAAGCCTTCTAGAAATTCTGACCTCTGCCCGGGGCAGGTGGACATTTCTGGGAGCTGCACAAGTCGCTTCACTGAAGTAGCACGGCCAAAGCGCGTCCTAATTTGTGGATGTATTAGCCTACCGTGCTAACAAAGCTGACTGCCTCCAGCACGCGAGCCCACTCAGACAGCGAGTCTCAGTGGTTGAAAATGTTCCAAATGTTGCTCTTTTCAGCAAAGCATGGCAATAACAGTGATAGTTTGAATTGTGATTAAAAGCTAGAGGAAGAATCTGCACAATATTTAATGTGTTCCCCCTGCATTTTTCAGCCAGTTATTACCATGATGTTGCATCAAATCACGTAACAAGTTTGGATTTTGGTCTGAAATTATCAATCAGAATAGTTCAAACAGCTTGTGTGGAAATTCTATAGTTCACACAGTTCATTAAATACTATGCAACAGTTCTCCTCACAAAAATTTAAATCAGAGTAACAGAATTTTAAACACTGAAGAGTCATTTTGTGACCAAGTCGCAGGAATGGAATGAGGAATGTACCATGGTTGCAAACTTGTTTCAATGGGCAATTCACCTTTCCTTAAGCTAGGCAGAAGGATTCCTAAAGCGTATTATTTACTGTCATGGCATCTGCGGTCACCACTAGCATACAGCCCTGCAATTGAATGGCTGTGAATGGCTCACAAATCTGGTGCGTCAGATGACAAAGTGACCCTGAAGTACTTCTAGCTGCCATAACAGAGGTTGCTTTGTCATTTGAACACAACAGATGGAGTTTGCTCAAGCAAAAGGAGTGTTTTTCCACTCATTCCAACTCCCAGACTGAGTCTGGACATTCACACACACACCAGTTTTGTCCAAATGCCGAGTGCATTCAATCCAGTCCTTCAACCCAAACCTTTCTTCTGTGTTTCCACAGAGCACGATCAAAACCAATATCCATTGGTGACCCAATGGCAATACAATTCCAATTCGTTACTTGTGAATCAGCAGCTGAAACTTTGTTTTCCTTTGCCTTCAGCTCTCAAAAGATCAAAGTAATAAAGCTGTACCAGTTTTGTTCTGTTTCCAAGAGCATAACTTTACAAAGCTTAAGTGTGAGAAGGAAGGAACAAAGAGGTCTGATTCAGGCAAGGTTTGGTGAAGAGAAGGTCCAGTTGCCCATTCAAACTTGAGCCAGCCGGCTGGAATGCTGAGGCAATAGAATGCTGGGACTAAACCTCTGAATGCCGGAATGGACAATCAATTGTGTTTTTATCTTTTGTTGGCATGTTGTCCCGTAGGGATTGTCCTATCTTGTGGATGATCCCCTGTTATCTGTACGAACTTCCACCATCAAGGTATTTCCTTTTTAATTCAATCTGTTTTCTCTGTGGTCTCTGTGACGTGTCTGGAGAGTGTTTGCTTCCTTTCTTGTTCCTGGTCTTGTCTTCGGGAGTTTGTGCACGTGGCTCTTTTTGCTCTTGTTTCCTGTGAGAGTTGTTAATTGTTCCAACAAAAACCGATGGCTGCCTTCACCATCGTTGCTTTTGTTTCCCATCCTCTCTGATGCTGACAGGGACTGGATAAAGTATGTTCACTAGAACTACCTGGGTGTTCATACATGCACATAAGAGTTCTTTCTTTCAGGATTTCTTGTTCCTTAGCACAAAACCTCTTTACAGATTCAGCTTTCCGAACTTCCTTCCCCTATACACCTCCCACTCTCACCTGCCACGTTTATTTCCACTCAGCTAACAGCACCCAGCGAACTGCAGGTATGCTCTGCACCCAATAGCCAATACAAGCAACAGCCCACAATTAAGCTATATGTCAAGATGGTCATCCAAATACAATACAATCCTGTCCCCAGGGACAAAGGAAAACGAGCCTAAATCTCCTCCTGGATTTCATAACCATGTGACATTGCAGACTTTTTGAAGCCACTTGTGGAATCCAGACTCGAAAATTAAAGGAAATTTGAACACAATATGTTAACCATCTCAGGCTACGTAAGCAAGGGGCATTGACAGACTATCACGCTTTTGTCACTGCAACAGCTTCCCTTATTCCCCTACGGATGCAGGAAAGCAAAATCTTCTCTTGGTTGCAGTGAGTGGAAGGGCAGAGCCATTTCTTTTAAAGATCTGCCTACTGCAAATATTTTCAGGCAGAGGCAAAGAGCATCTTACACAGACAAGGGGCTGACACATCGCGCCCACCTAGCACAAGGTGCCATTGCGAACAAGCTGCTGTTGGGCCAAGGCTGCTGGTGTCACCAGAGACTAATGACACTATTCTTTCCCCTGCCAGAACCACGAGTTCATAGATGAGCAACTGTTCGAGCAGAACTGCATGGAGAGCTCAATGCAAAACTATCCTTCTTCTCGGAGCCCCTCCTTGTCAAGCCACCATGGACTGACCACCTCCTGCTGTTCTCGCCGTAACAAGAAGACCACCCACCTTCCCAACTCCAGCGTGCCAGCCACTCGCCTCCGGAGCATGCAGGAGCTCAGCACCATCCACATCCAGTGCAGCGAGCAGCCCTCACTTACAACAAGGTACAGTAAGTAGGCTCCTGCTGCTAATTACTGCATGCGAACCTCTGAAGTGCGTTATCCAACTGAACGTTCTTGCAGCCCTATTTTCCAGCCAGGGAGAGGGGTCTAGTGCCGGGAGCATCTTTGTTTCCCTCCTGCTAATGACAGCCCAAGGGAAGTGGCTCATAGCTGTTCAGGGAAGAACCAGGACAGAGCTAGACTCTAGGGCAGCTCTTCTCTGGCCAGACTGGACACAGAAGAATGAATTCCAGCTGAAACCTGCCTATGAAGTGCTAATGACACAGGCAGGAGCCAGCAGTTCCCAGCGGTGAGCCACTCACCAGAGCTGGCACAGGACCACTCCGCAGCCCACTTCCCAGATAGCCCAGCACTTCCAGGCCCTTACTGGGGGAAGGCAAAGACAACTGGCTAATCGGTGTCTGTCAGCAAAAGCCGTCCGAGCGCTGTACACACTGACACAGTCCACCAGGGACACTCACTTCACTCATTTTCATTGTCCAAAAGTCTAAATCGCAACTGTAAGCATCAAGCGTCACTGGGAAACAAATAAGGAGGAATTTGACAATGGTGTCTCAGCAGCTCTCGGCTAAAAAGCCACCAGTGACGCAGGTGAAGAAGTGTCTCAATAGAAAATTTTGAAATTTTCATTTTATACATAACTCACTGAAAAAATCATTTTTTCACCATAACTTTCTTGCAAATATTAAATTACTTTCTAAATCCCCCTCAGCCCATTAAGCTCTTTGTGCACCGGGTTGTTTTTGAACTTACCATTCTTCTTCTCCCTGCTCCTATCAAAGGGATGTAGAAACTGAAGCAATGCTGCCTTTAGGGCAGCAAGCGATTGCTTTGTGCCAGGGTGAAGTCAGAAGGGCATTTCAGAGCATGAATTATGAATAAGCACAAGCACAAAGCAAGTCTCTAGTTATTGCAGTTTCAAGATGACAATAGTTTAAACCAGCACCTGAAACAGTAATTCAGGGGAATGTCAACTATTCTGCCTCTTGCAGTGGGTGCTAAATCAGATGCCAGTGATATTTTAAATGTCGACACTGTTCAGTATTTCACTTGCTTACCAAACGATGTAAGAATGCAGAGAGAGAGAAAAAAAAAAGCTTTTAAATCATTTTTCATGTGGAATGCTACTAACTGGGTGTACTGGTTACCAGTGCCAGAACCACCCAGTCCCTAAGACTGCCCCTCTCAGCCTGTGAGTGAGGCAACCAGGGAGCAGAATGGGTTCTGCCATGTTCTTGGGATGCTTGAGCGATCAAGAAACATCCTCTTGGTGAGTCACACTGAGATAACAGCAGCAACAGCTTTCCAACCTGGAGCTTTACATTTTAAAAGCACAGGCCTTGTGTTTAAAATGAACATGTTGGGCTGGTAATAGCAGACTCCTGTAGCTGTGCAGATGCACAGAAATCAACCCATCATTTTTCCTCTGTAATTAATTATAGGGTGCAATTGATGCAGATCTAATAAGAATGCTCCCAGCTGCCAGATCCTTGAAACTACTGCAGAGATGAAAAAATAGAAAAGATCAAGGGACAGTGAATTTGAAAGAGGCACTTGAAATGCAAGGAAGACAACATCTCTTTCTGAGAAAGAACTACCTGTGCTCTGAAAAGATGCAGTACACAGGACAGTATATTTAGATGTCCTCTTAATTAAACTACAATTATGCAAGAATGAAGTGGAAACATAGAATGATTTGCCCTGTGAAAAGCTGTATCCTAACCAGGGGGAACATTAAAGAAGCTTGGTGTAATCTGGGTAGAAATAAATGATGCCTTGCAGAACTGGGGGAAACATTTAAGTGGAGTCTTCTGAATATTTCAGTGCCCTTAGTTCAGAGGAATAAGATACTGATTTAGAACAGCTACCATTCCATCCTTTCTACTGTCTCGTTTCCAAATAAAAAAAAAAAAAAAAAAAAACCAAAAACAAAATTTGTCTTCTAGTCGTTCCAGCCTCAACATGAAATCAGACGATGGGCTGAGACCGAACTGCAAAACTGCCCAGATAACGACAGCCATCATCAGCATCCCCACGCCGCCGGCACTCACGCCAGAAGGCGAGAGTCGGCCTCCGCCCAGCAGCCCCGGCCACTCCACGAACATTTCCACCACCACCACAAGCAACGTAGTCAAGGTCTCTGCCTTGTAAGCCGTCTCACGCACAGAAGGAGGCTGGAAGACCAGTGCCCCTCTCCCTCCGCACCTCCACGTTCCTTTCTTGCTGCAAATTGTGCCTGGATGGACCAACCTGACATTTTGTCATCGAATTAGCAATGGAGACCTAACGAGGCAGCTTTCTTCAGACTCGCATTCATGCTGTGGACTGAGGAAGGATTAGGAGAGGGAGGAAGGTTAAAGGAAAAACCTGCACAGAGAGCGTGTTGTGCCATGGTACAGGGCAAAAATCACGTGCGGAGGCTGGAAGGAAAGAATCATCAGGGCAACAAGAGAGTCGATAAAGAAAACGGAAATATAACACTGTGTATCGCAGCACCTTTTTAAAGGTTTTTAATGGATAATATTTATTCATGAGGAAATGACTGAAAAGGTGAAAAATAATGAATTTTATGAATTTTTTTTCTTCATGGAGCAGAACCTTTAAACCAACCAAAATTTCACATTTTTTTTTTCTTTTATAGAAAAAGATTTAGACAAAGAAGCCACCTGTCACAGAAATCTATTTCCATTCCTCTGTGTGTGTGCGTGCGAGTGTGCAGCAGAACCACAGCAGAGCACCTCTGAATAACAAAGAGCAGAGCACGCTTCCATGACTGGGTGCACAGTACAACCGCCTCTCAGCACATATACGTGCACACGCACACACACACACAACTATTTCACCCTGGATGGCATTCTTTATTTAGACAATTTTGTATCCGCCTTTTAAGTCAATACAGTGCAATTGCAAACAGTGTGTTTGTCTGCTAATTATTGTCTGTGAAAACATATTTGTGGAAAAAAAAAAAAAGACAGGCTTTAGTAGAGTTTTAGTCCCACATGGGTATCTGCTTTCTATTTTTGTTATCACTTCCTTGTAAGAGTGTGACTAGACTATCAGTTCTGTATTTTTAAAAAGGAAAAAAAAGGTAGGATTCTTTTTTAACACTGTACACACAAATGGCAAAGAATGAGAAAGCACTGAACTCAATTGCATCAAGCATTCATAAGTCTAACAGAGGTTTCCTGTAACGTACGCCCATGCTTTTTTATTTGTTTTCTGTGTGTAGTTTCTTTGCTAGCACTGGACATACAGCCCACTGTAAATAGCAGCCAATAACGTCTGGAGCTGTACTGAGTAATAATTAACCCAGAGCCTAATCTGTTGCATGGACAGAGAGGTATTTGGCATTTTCACAGTCTTAGGGCTCCAGTGGTCTCACCGATGGCTTCAGGGTTGCACTGACTTTGGGGGCAGACTATGTTAGCAATTTTAGTTCTCCAGTCCCAGCACAGGATCTACAGCATGCATCCAGTTGAGAAGGGGGAGCAGTACTGGAGTTTGGAAAACATTTGATAAAGTGTGGTACAGACAGCACTTTTCTTTCTGCAGTTCTACACTTATTTTTGAGAAAAAGTCACGCACATCAAATCAACCAAAACTGAAGTAACACTGTGTGGTACTGCCAAGAAGCGAATACTTCTAACTAAGCTGTGGTCAGTCCCAGCACCTCTTTCTGAGATCCTTCTAGGAACTATTTATTGTAAGGAAATACATAGTCCTGAAACACAACCAATTCCACCTGCCCCCCCTCTTCAGAAGAGTAACTTTTTCCTTCCATTCTGCCTTTCTCAAGTCCCCTTTTCATAACAGGTGTGATCCATGAAGGGCAGAGTGGGGAACAAGGTCACCCACCTTTTCATATGTCATATACTGTTTGGCTAATTACTGCAGTCATGCACAAACGCCCCTTCAAGGCCCAACACACACCCACAAATGGCAATGGCCCCAAACAGCTCGCAGAGAACAAGGAAACATTTCAAGTGTCCTCTTTCTGAACAGTGATTCTACCAACATCCGAGCTAAAAGAACTGCTCCAAGCATGTTTGAGGCTGATTCAGCAAAGGGATGACTTTTTTTTAACATCTGTCATAATCTATCCTGATGTAATATTTATATGCACATATACATGCATACACATATAAATAAATACAGACACATACATGTATAGATAGATAAATAGACCTACATGCTGACTTCAACATATGAGCTAGCAATCTGCTTTGTTAGCACTCCTAACCTCTTGGTCTCTAGAGCGGACTCCGACGGCCGATGCATTAACTCAACACCCTCCTTAGAAGCCTCCAACACTCTAGGAATATTAGGGCTACAGATAAGCCTTCAGCAGCTGCACCAGCTTATACTCATTTATTCCAGTGCTGCAATATGGTACCCAATACTATGCTTAGTCCTGTTTCAAATGATTAAAACGCTCTGCTTTTGCTGCTTCCTGTAGGAGGTTATACTGCAGTTAATCTTACCATTATTGAGTTTTTCTTGATGTTTTAATTTATTCTTTCCTTTGCTTTAATTTCACTGTTTGTCATCATCTGCTCCCCACCCGATCACCCTCACCCTTGTAGATCAGAGGCCTTGCTCTCCACCTTGCAACCTCATTTACATGGCACAGAACGCGGGTTAAACGCTACCATGCTGACAGGGTACAGTGTTCCTTCCCAGGAGCAGGAGTAGACGGTTACAAAGAGTCAGGGACTCAACATGGATTCTCAGTGCTGCCTTTCTTATTCCTGATTTACTGTGGAGTGGTAAACAAGCCACTTGATCTCTCTGCACCCATTTCTTTATCTGTAAATAGCAATCATGGCAGCCCTTGTCTAAAGCACTACTGGTGCATTTAACTGCTGTCAATCAAAACGCTTTTTGAAAAAAAAAAATAATTAACATTTTTAAGAGGACAAAAAAAAGGAGGAAAAGCCAGTCCTTGGGGTTTCTGGCTGATTGCTTATGCTCAGATTGTCAAGTCAGCCATGGCCTTTGTTCTCATCCATAGAAGAGGCATCATTGTTATCCTGGCTCAAAAACACAGGGCTTGCCTCTTCTACCATTAACTTGGCAGGTGCTGCCCCATGCAGTCAGTATCTCAGCACAGACTTTCAGACAGACAAAATTAAGGAAGTCTGAGCCTAGAGAAACAGAGCTGAAAATATTTTTAATGGAAGCATTAGCTCATTTTACACACTGATTTGAAGTAGACTGAGTAATGCTTCCAAAAGCATTTGAAAACATGCTTGTACAAAACCTCCCTGGACTGCCCAACACAGCTACACCCTCATTATGAGCGCGCTGTGCATTCACTGAGACAGCGAAGACAAGAGCCTATCGCCATCGTATCGGAGGCTGGTAGGGCGTAACACAGCATCCGCCAAATGACACGCAGGGAAGAAGGGAAAGCATTTGCACAGAGGAGCACGGGAACTGCACTACAGTCACTTATTCCTACCATAAAGGGAGGCAATTAGCTTTACTAAACCCCAAGGCTCTTTATAATCTTTAAATAGCAATTTATAAACCATTGCTGAGATAAGGCCAAGTCAATCCCGAAAATTCCTATGCCAGAACTTTAAGTGAAGGACTTGGACCATTCTCTCCAGCGGTCCCCAGTACCGCCCTGTCTTACCAGCGTCCCTCTCTCCCTTTCCCCACTGCCATGCATGCCCAGGGCGCTACGCATCCATTGGTACGGATACAAAAACCAGCACGTACCCCTGCCATCCTGGTCACTCCTGAGGCGTCTGGAACAGGGCTTCTTCAGGTGCAGGCTACCTCCGGGAGGAGAGGCATCCAGAAACATAGGCAGGTCTACTCCTGACACCTTTCTGAAAGGCAGGTGGTACAAAGCAGCCTGGTTAGCAAGAGTGCTCAGCAAAACGTCGACAGGATGTTGGCAGGTCATTTCAAAAGTCTTCCCCCTCCCCCTAATTCCCTACGACTTTTTTAGAAGTTTAGAAAAGTTCATTTAAAAAAACATTGATTGCACAAAAAGCAAGTGGAAGGGGATTATTTTTTCAGTCTTTCATAAAGCAATACTAAAAATATCAAAGGAGCAACACCTTTTTCCGAGCATTGTTTCCTTTGCAAAGCCTTTTCTGAAGGAAAACTATTTTCATAGATTTTCAACATTTTCTATTAATAGATTTACTCTCTTCTCACCTGGCATTGGGATGCTAATAGCAGGAATCACACCCAATTGGCAAAGAATGATGGGAAACATCTTCCACATCTAGGCTTTGACTTCCATGTAATCTTTCTAAAATCCACCTTTTACTTTCCTTTTCCTCAAAAATCTTAAGGGCACCCATAAAGAAGAGGCCACAGGTAAGACATCCTGTACATAATAATTGAAGAATTAAAAAAATGTAATCCATCCTCCGCTAGCACAAGATCCTTCAGTGCAATATATTGCATTGCTTTCCCCAGATTAGATTTAAAATTCTGCAAGGAAAGGACTCCCACAGCTTCCCTGGAGAGCTTATTCCAGACTAATAGATCTCATTGTCAAGGATTCTTCCCCTGCTGTTCAGCCATAATTCTTTCCTTATTTTTTCCTCTCTTGCTGCAATCATACTCCCTCACACCACATTAAATTACTCTCCTTTCCACACTGCAAGTTAGCCGCCTACAAGCATAAGAGGAATATAAAACCTTCTACAGCAAATTCTTATCCCAGAGACCACTTTTGTCTGTCAAATAATTATCATTGTTAAAAGTGAACTGGGGAAAAGGTAAACTAAGTAACACACATGGCTTTATCTGGAATAAAGTTAATAGGTAATTAAAAACACATCCTTCTTTGCAGTTGCCAGAAACACTAAATTTGAATCAATGCTACTGGTTTAACCTGAAACAGTTGGTAATATACTAGTACTGCAAACCAGCATTTATCGTTCTAGTTTAGACAGCTTAAGGGGTGCACATGAAAATCAGATTAATACCAGCTAAAGAAAGCAATGTTTCTTCAAATATTTGGCTTTTTTAAGTAAAGAGGTTGTAAACATGTTGTATCTTACATGTATTATAGAGCAAATTCAGTATATTAAAAATCACATTGAATTTATGGGTTGCAAACTTCCCTTGGATCCTGTAATATTTTTTTTCTGTGTCAGACTATGGCAGAGTTACAAAGTCAGCATTCATGGATGGCTTGTGAACATCAGCACCTTTAACTGAAGACTTTATTCTGCTTTTAAAGTTAGGTGAACAATACACCTTTTCCACACAACTTACCAATTAAATATATTTTAATTGTGTTTTTTTAAAATCACTTATTTTTCTCCAACTCTTTAAGCAACTGCACTACATGTATGACTTCAGAGCTCAAATTTGTAGGCTTCACATTTAACAATGCCATAAACACTCTGCATAATGGTTTTATCTTTCTACAACTTTAAAAGCAAACAGAAGCCAGAGTGCACATTGAGTACAGATAGCGGAGTTAGCATCAGGAACCTATGTTCTACTCCTGATTGTCTTGATGAATCACTAAGCGACCTCCAAAAAGTCATTTCACCTCTCTTTGCCAATTATAGAAGCTGTATGGAATTTAATACATCCTCTTTCAGTAAGCGAAGCTCAATTCATGAACATCTACAAAATAGCATAGAGAACTCTTGAGGAAGTGTACCAGAAAAGTACCACTACTTACGTTCAGAACGCAAAAACTGTGCCAGAAAAACTTCAGGTGGATCAGTCAAAAGACCAGGTGACAAAGAGCTTGTGAAAATTCCTTCTTTTGTTCTCAGTCAACAGTCTGTTACTTTGTGTGTATATGCGTGCACGTGTTGCTTTTCCTTTTGATTTAAACTAGGGCTTGTCACAGAAGTCACACAGCTGTCTGGGTGAGAAGTTAACAACCATATCGAACGCTCTTCTCCGTTCTGTTGCAACTACGACTGGGAGCTCCCCCTGGCTCCTCGGACCAACGAAGTATCTTACAAAATGCGTGTGATGGTTTATTTTTGATAAATCAGTAAGGCATTCCAATGCAATGGTGTTTTCTTTAGGAGTTTTATGTTATGAGAAGCTCTCAACCTTATTATTTTCTATTTTCGTACTATAAATGGGCTTTGCTTACAAACATCAGAGGACAGATACAAAATGTACTGTATACAACTGCAGGTAGCTTCATTTGAGAACAACTTTCTAGAAGAACCAAGTTTCCTGTTGTCTTCTTTTGGAATTGTAGTGCATATGTTGAAACTTGTATATCATTTACAGTATTGAGTCTTGTGCCACTGCTGTACCTGATGTATCCAATCTGGATTAAACAGAGTATGTGCCACAACTATCAAGACCATGCTGTGGATTTCTTCTAAAAAAATTCTGGGAGGTTCTTTTGGAGAACTTTGGGTTTTGGCCTAAGCCACTCGAGTTGCATTTAAATAGTAGTAACTCTTACTTGAGCAACCATTAACGAAAACAGCAAGATGACCGAGATGTTACAGGAGAGCAATAATGCAGATGCCTAACTGCATCTCCTGCAGTATCTTCCTTTTGAGTGTTAAGAGTTGTAATAAAGTTCATCTTGGCAACAAAATCATATCGGCCTTTTCAAACTACACAGACAAAGCCTTGGCAAGCCCCCTGCCTGGGGTAATTTGTTGTGACACAAAGGGAGTAAGGCAAGAGAAAAGTACAGAAAGAAAAATACTTCTCCTAAAAAGATATTTACTATATTGCAAGAGCACATCTTATGCCTTTCTTTCAAAAGGCAATCTCATCTTGGCAGTTCCGTTTAGGCCAAAGTCCTGCTTTCTGTATTGCAGGTATGGTCAGCTTGTTTCGACGACAAAAGCAGTAGAGCCGATCTCATCTTTACCCTTCCAGGAAGTGTCACTTAGAGGCATTATTTAAAATTTTCAAAAATCTTTAGGCAGAAGTTAGAATTACTTATTAGGTGAGCTCTAACACCCACCGAGGTGGGGCTGGACAGGCCAGCTCCCAGCCCGCTCCCCTGCCCAGCAGTAGAGGCTGCACCCACCAGGGCCACCACTGGCCCAGCTGCAGGACACCCACAAGCCACCCCACGCAGGACAGCCCCTGGGCTCAGCCGCTCGGGCTCATTCCTACCCCCCTCATGAGCTACATCAGTCTCACAATTCTCCTGCACAGTGCAGAGAGTCTGCATTGCATGACGCGGAGTTTAGACTCACCACTGCAAACAAGGTCGGAAGCGCTGCCAGGGACACCACAGGATTTGCAGCGGGAATTTTGCAACAACATTAGGAACGCTCAGGCAAGTGATTTATGCAAGCCGAGGGAAAGCATTCTGAATTTCTCAAAATGAAAGTTGCCGAAGGTAAGCAATCAATTAACCTTGAAGACATCCGTTTCACCAAATAAAAGAAGCAGCTCTCCTTGAAGTACAGCTCATAGCAGGTGGGAAGCAGCGCTTTTACTAAGGAAATTTCAGCCTTACTCCGCTCAATTAAAAAAAGAAAAGCACCAGAGTATCTGCTCCAGTGAATTTTGAGAAATCAAAGAAACTAACTGAAGGAACCCGTCTCTATGATCCTAAACATACTAAAGCCAGAGGATGACATTTCAAATTAGTGTGGAGCCAGCCTAGGGTCAGTACCCCAAGCCAGCCCGTACTGTCATCTTTCCCCATTTCAAGACAGCTACACACAACGCAGTGCAACCCAAACAGGAAATACCAATTAGTTTTAGTACTAATAGGTGATTTCATTTCTAATTAAAGCTTTCCTGTAAGTGCAGCAAGTCTGATATTGCTGCACCCAGAGGGACAGACCAATTATGATTGCTGCACATTTTCTACATAATTAAACCATGCTCTACTGCACAGCTTGTCACACACCTAGCTATAGAAGTGTTATTTATACAGTGTTAATTAACTGGATTTAAATTAGCAACACAGGCATGGAGATGCAGGTTCCACTCTGCCATTTGACTGGTATACAGTCAGTGCCTGGTGTTTAGTGAGAATTACGGAAAACAGAATGATCTCCAACTATAAGCAGACTACGCAGTCCTACAGTGCATTCATCTTCACCCAAAAGTCACATGGAAAACGCAAGTCAAGCAAATAGAACTGGGGTTCGTTTGCATTTTCTCCTTACTGAGATTTCTTACATGTAAGTGGCTGCCTTTAGTCTTCCTTTGCTCATTTTGGATTGTAAAGATTGCAAGGGAACATCCAGCTGTCTTTCATTTTCTTTTATTAACAACATGTTGTAACACCATCACTGGAAGGAATGTAAAACATTTACCTAAACACAGCTCACTTATGAAAAAGACATTTTTCTTCAATCTTAAAGAACGTCCTATTTATGTTTGTCCATGTACTTGCAGACCAGCAGTTATGTTTTCACAGATAACGTCCATGCACGGCACCAACCAGCCCATCCCTAACTGCAGCATCACTACATCAGTCTCCACTTTTCAGCAGTTCCTGAAGATAGACTGAGTTGACGTGATAGGCATTCATCCAGTTAAACTGCCTGTAACTCTTCCTATAGTGAGACACTGCAGCATAGTAGTTTTGCCATGCTTCATAATAAGATTTCCAGTAGTTTTTGTAACTCCAAGCGTTGTAGGGAACACCATCATCCCAAGAGCTGCAGGAGCAGTCGTCTTCAGTTTTTCTCGTGGAAGGGCTAGGGAATTGATGGCAATGGCTTTTCTTTTGTTTAGCATTTTGTTTCAGAACTTTCTTTTTCACTTGATTTTGCTTTGGGACTTGTGATAGCTCCTGAGGCTTCTCTGGTGTAGGACAGCAGCCTGCACGACCCTGACGCACTGTGGGAACAGCATCCTTCTCCTGCGTGTCTGACAATGCCTCAAAGGACGAGTTGTTTTCCCTACTATTGGAGGAAGCCCTGGTACTGTACGAACCATCACTGTCACCAGACATCACACCGTTTCCTGCCGTCTCTGTATTATGTTCCACCTCTTGCCACTCTACACCATTTCTGAGGAGCTCACGCTGTTCTCCCGGGGCTGAATAGCTCCTTAAGATTTCAACCTCTCTCTCCAACCCTTCTTTAATGAAATACTCATAGTCTTCAACAAACGCTGCTAAGCTCCAGGGATTGTTCTGTTGGTTTTTGAAAGAAGACAAGCACGGAATTCTGGGAAGGCTCTTTTTTAAGGCCTCCTCATCTGGAGACTGAGTGTTACGTTGTCCATCCGTTCTGGACACAGTTTTGAATTGACTCCTCCGTTCCATGTGGCAGCTGGAAGTTTGGGGGTTTCTACTACCTTTTTCTGGGTTTGCAGAATTTGTGCATTTTTTTATCTGCTTTTGCTTCAGAGCCTTTTTTGGCCTTTCTACAGAAGAAGTAGCGCCTGGAATATTAGAAAGAGGCTGAGGTACCTCTGAAAAACTATGTTGGACAGGCTGCAGTACTGGTTCCTCTGGTCTAAGACACACAGTGTCAGAATTCACTGAAGCACCTGTATATATAACAGTTTTGACTTCTACCTCCCCATCTTCAAAGTGATCCATCATTCCAGGAGGTATAGGCTCTGCACAAAAGGGAAACAAGCAGGCACTCAGTTAAGTGCATCCTTCCCTCTAGAGCTCAAATGAACAGTGAAGTAAAGCTTTGCAAAATCACAGACAAGGTGTTAAGATGTGTTAAGTTAGGGCTACAAACAGACCCCTTCAATTCTTGAAAGAGCTCAAAGAGCCAAACCATTTTCTTCATGTAAGAGATCAAAAAGTTGATGAAGACAAGCAGCATTACGTTACCTGTGAACTATTTTTCACATCCTACTTAACCAGATAAGAAATTAGAACTTAGACAAGAAGGAAAATGCTATATTTTTAGCAGAACAGCTTCTGGCAAAGCAAGGGTAGAAAATCTTCTGCTGTTTCCATTATTTCTTCCTTACTTCTCCTACTGTATCTTACAGCCTGAGAAAGGCTTAATACCAGATTTCTGGAAATGCAAGTAGTTATGTAGTTGCTTAAGTAACAGCTGGATGCAGAGTTCCTCTCCCTACGTATAGGCACGCACTAAGTTTGTTTCCTATTGCTTCGCCCAACTGCAGCAGTTACACAAGTAGTCACGAGCACACACATGAAAAACCTGTGCCAAAATTAATGCAACTTCAGCAGAGAAGACACATGGCAGTTCCCCATGGACTCGTCTGAAGCTTTGAATAAACAGCAAATAACCAACAAAAACCCAGTTGCATTCATAGGACAGAGCATACCTGGTAGAGGAAGCAGCTGAAGATTGCACTTCTGAGCAATCTTCATCATCATGTTTTCTTCCTCTCCGCGGCAGCAGTATGTCACAGATAAGCCTAAAGTTCCTGTGACACACAACAGAAGGTGTAACTACCTAGCCAGCGCCAGCAAAGCAGCACAAGCTCAAGAATCCACATGGCTCTTCTTACCAAAGCGCCCAGCTCTGCCAATACGATGCATGTATGTTTCCCAGTCTACAGGTACATCCAGGTTGATAACCAGATTCACTTTTTCAGCATCAATTCCGCGAGATGTCTTGAGAAAGCGAGCAGGAGAGAAGAGGACAGGTAACCAAATATGCTGAACAGATCTTGAAATAAATACAACACATTTGGGAGTAACTGCTCATACTATAGCTCTCAGTTGTTACAACACACCTTAAAGCAGCTACAATTTTCCAGCCAGATTACAGTATTGTATGTACAATAGGCATATTGCATTGAAAACTACAGATCATTTTTCTTACACCTTCTACGTGTCAAACACAAGCATGTTTCTTCCCCCAGCATCAAAAAATTCAACCCAACAGCAGTAACCTTTTCACGACAGGACCTCAAACAACCAACTGAAGAGAAAAAACACCAAGCATGAAAAAGCTGAGACCGCCTCAAGCCTAACCACTGCTCTATGGAAAGCTGTTTGGGGTGTCACTGTTGCGAGCACACTGTACTAGAGAAACAAATTACTCTTGTCCTAGGAATAGTTCCTATCCAAAGCAAACAACTCCACTCCTCTGAAGTACCTATAAGCTTCTGCAAACCAACAGATAAATTATTTTTGAACCAGATGAGGAACAGGGGACAATTTCTACGTTTCACAATGAAAATAAGTCACACACAGTCCTGAAGTCACATGCTTTGTCATTACTTTTATTTTCTATTCAATTCCAAGTCAAATGTAATTCTCTGAAATAACTTTGTGTACAATATTCATGTACGCTATAAAACACTAACTCACCAAATCTGTGGAAATCAGAACTCTACAGTGGAATTGCTTTAATTTAGCCATAGCATCAAGTCGTTGATTTTGATTCATGCTGCCTGGAAAGAGAAAAATTGGAAACAGATACATTCCTCAGTTTTATTCCCCTCAATTTCTGGAAAAAAACTGCTTTGTAAAACTGTAGATATCAGAGATAAGGTTGAGAGAAATTTCCTCAAACATCAGTTTGAGGACTGAACAACAAACAAACAAAAACTTGAAAATAAGGAAATCCATTACATAAATGATTCTTTTGCTTGTTTTAAAGAGAAACCAAATACGCAGACACTTAACTCACTCCAACAACACTGACTTTAGGCACATGCTAAACACATAAGCCAAGGAAAACACTGTTGAAATAAAAATTCAAGGTTTTTAATAAACGTTAGGTACCAGCTATCAGTATTTTATAGAGCAGCTAGAAATAAAAAAGATTTAAATTTAACATCTGCAAAGAAACACTGCTTCAACCTGCAAATATAAGTAAACTTTCTCTTTACAAATTAGCCAATACATTGGCCAATAATGGACAGTCATAAAAATGACTCTCACACAAATCTGAAAGCAGGTAAAAAAAAAATAATTCAGTCCTAAAGACCTATGAAGATTCAAACGTTATTCTTCATTATTTAACTAGAGGCCATGCAAACCAAGATTTAAGATCAATTATCCTATTTTAGGTCACGTTTATGCACAACTTAAATAGAACCAGAAAGTTTTGAATGGACTTACCTGAAATGCACTCAGCAGGAAAGCCTCTGGATGTCAGTATTTCCGCTAGATGTTGAGCCCTGACAGAATATACACAATGAAAACTGTAAATAAAACCTCAAACCTAACAACCCCATGGCATTTCTTAACAACAGGCTACACTCTACAGCCACAGACCGCGTTCCAAAACCGTCACTTTCATCTTTATGTCTAGAACAGTCACCTGACAGATGGAAACCACCACCACGGTATCAGGTCTCACTGTATTTTGAACAGTGCATGAGGTGCCTTCACACTAAAGCATTCCTTTATTTTCAGTATTTCATACTGCATTCCTCCGGTTGTATTTCAGATCCCAAACTGCACACTGCTTTGAGACCTTACAGAAGGTCTATGTAAGTTTATCCACAACTGGACATTACAACCATTGCTTTCGAACATGCTTTTTACAGATTTTATTTCAAATGTGTTACCTGCTATGCAAATTTGAGAAGACTAAGGCTTGATTAAATGGAACCTTGCTGAACAACTCCTGTAGGTGCTGAGTTTTTTCCTCAAATGTTTTATGCGGAAGCGGGTGGGAATTCACAATTTTATAGTACTGCTTCAGCCCTGAGCATGAAACACAACAAAACAAAAAATCAGATTAGGGATTTCCATAAGACCATGCACAGTGCTGTGCTGCTATCAACATGTGCCACTGCAGATAAAACAAAGGCTTTAAACAAGAACACACATGTTCCAAGTAAGAACCTACAGAACACGCTTTCCTTAAAAGGTTAAAATATTTTTTGAATGGATAGAAAAAACAGAAAGTTACATTCATTACTGATATTTTAAATACATTAACACTGGGAATAAATACTTCATAAACTAATCGACTCACTTGTGGAGGGAAATTATTAATAATCACAAATTTTAAAGGTACACGCTTTGGTTTTAGTATACCCTTCGTAATCTATTGATGACAATACCACCATAAATGAACCTCTACTTACCAAGGAGACTTGGATCAGTAGGGTTCAACCTCACAAAGGTGGGCTCTCTCATGTACCTGGTCAAAGCATTAGCTAACGATTCGGGATAAGTCGCTGAAACAGCAAGCATCTGTTTATTGGCTGGTAGCGAAGAGTAAATCCAACTGCGAGACAAAGAAGTGGGAATGACTAACAAATATGTATCCAACCTCCTAAAAAATGCATGAGATAAATGTTTTTCTTACTTGATTTGCTCCTGAAAACTGCCTTCTTCTAGCAGCTTGTCTGCCTCATCAAGAATGAAAAGCCGGATACTAGCTGTATTCAAGTAGTCCAACTCTATGAGCTGTTTTATTCGACCTATACATGAAGAAAAAAGTAAAAGGAACTCCAGAAATATTAACTGAAAGGTTCTAATGATGAATTTTGTAATTTTTTAAAAAATTAATTTTACTACCCCTTCAAAAAACACATATTTGGAATAATCTCTCACTAAAAGTACCTGATGTAAATGTCTCTGGCACTGGCTTTTGAGATTATCCCCTGTTACTTAAACAAAAAACAAAACCAACCAAAAAAACTCAACATATTTCAAAAGCACCAAGTGTTGTGCACAGTCTCTGAAGCGCAACAAAGCTCATCCATACCTGGGGAGCCCACCGCTATGTGGCACTTCTTCAGCCTGACTTTGTCCTGGCTCAGGGGAGTCCCCCCAATGAAGACGTGGCATTCCAAGCCCTCCATTTTCACCCCAATAGTCGTGATCACAGCGTGGATCTGCACAGCAATCTCTCGAGTAGGAGCCAAGATCAGAATCTGCAAGGGCCAAAGACTAAACCTGAAAGCTGCAGCAGCGGTCCGAAAACTGAAGCCCAGCCTCGAGCCCTGATGACTTCAGGCACCGCGCCCCACAGGCGACAAGGCCCTTCTCTCCAGACAAAGCGCGGCTCCCCCTCACAACGCGCGGCCCCCCCGCGCGGCGGGAACGGCGGGCCCGGCCCGCGCCTCACCTGCGTGACGGGGCTCTCCATCAGCACCGCGTCCAGGGCGATGGTGGAGAACACGCAGGTTTTGCCGGTGCCGGACTTGGCCTGCACGATGAGATCTGGAAAGAGCCGCCACAGAGGTGACCGGAGGCCCCCGGGTGCCCCCAGCCCCGCGCCCGGCCCGCCCGCTCACCCAGGCCGCAGCGCCCCAGCGGGATGGCCTGCAGCGGGACCGGCGGGGGCCTGTGGAACCCAGCCGCCTCCAGCCCCGCCAGCACCGGCGCCGACAGCAGCAGCGAGCCGAAGTCGGACGGGCCGCCGGGCAC
>Ga0181612_183753_pt1 | contig 20889 bp, 10 predicted proteins | sample HoacroProtozoa21_FD_119630 | JGI IMG/M metagenome (GOLD analysis project Ga0181612, IMG submission 119630) | Hoatzin crop microbial communities from Cojedes, Venezuel. Combined Assembly of Gp0051906, Gp0051904, Gp0051908
GGGGAGCCGTGGAGCGGCCTCGGGGCGCTGGGGCTGATGGCCAGGGTCATGGAGATGGAGGCCAGGAGACCTGCTGGCTGTCTTGCGAGGTTTCATTCGGGCTCTGCAACGGGGGAGGAGGCTGCGGTTCCCTTGTTGTTTTCCCTGCTGTTTCGGGCTCTCTCCTCTCTCCAGATTGCCCGGCTGAGGCCTGGTCCCAGGGCACTTCCCCAGAAAGGGGACAGGCGTGGCGGCCCACCGAGCAGCTCTGCAGTGCCCAGCTGCAGCGACGGCGTGGAGGGAGGTGTGCCTGGATCGAGGCCCCGGCGCAGAGCAGCGGCTGTCTCACATATCATCGCAGTGGTAGCAGGACCTAATCCTCCCGTTATCATCTTTATTGCACACAGTCAGATATTACCGCCGGCCCAGGGTACTCCCTTCCGTGAGTGGGGCTGGCGGCGCTCCATTTGACTGACTTGGCTTTGTTCCTTGCGTCTTCAGCTGCTTTTGCCTTCCCTGGGGGGTAGACTCCAGTTCTGGATGTGTGAGAAGTTAGAAGGGTGTCGTGAAATAAAACCTAAAGAAGTCCACCGAGCTTCATAAATAAGCAGGGGAAAATCCACAAAGGAGATTCGGTGTTAGCGGGAGCCATGGAAGTAAGGGAAGCCAAAAAAGTCTCCGGCCACCTGCTCCCGCGTGTGTTCCCGTTTGGTCATTGGTGGGATGGCGGCTTCCTCAGGCCGGTGGCCCCAGTGGCGGTGGGCCGGGAGCGGGGTGTCTGACGCACCCGACGAAGGCTTTGACGGGCGGACGTCGGTGCCCTGCCGTTCCTTGGTTTTCTTCTATTCCTGATCTAATTGTAATAACAGAGCAGTCAAAAATGAGGCGTCTTCCACCTGGCCCCAGCAGGCTCTTTCAGAAGGGTTTCTGGTGTCTGGCGACAGCTTTGCCCTACCTTACTTAAACAAGAGCTAAAATAAATACCATCCTTTGAAAATGTAGCATGGAAACGTCATTTAAATTTAAGCGATTTAAAACCAAAGATAGAAACCCCACGTGCAGTACAAAGTCTTTTAATGCGAATAGTCAGTCATGCATTGCGTGCCTCTGGCCACACTTGTATCGGTGTCATTTGTGCCATAATAAAATCCTATAATCTTTTGCGTGCCAATTAAAGAAGGAAGATAGCGAAGTCTAGCTGCTTCCTTGGCTACAGGCTAGCGGGGAGTCAGACAGTTATCTGCCCTGGGTTTTGCTGGACTCTGGATTTCCAGCGGGGTATTTTCTCTCCTGTTTCTTTAAGGGACAGTACTATAAGTTTTTAGATGTGTGGTATTTTAAAGCTATAACCAAGATCCAGGGGATGGCTGTTAATGAAAGATCTGGAGTTTAGATACACCCAGTTAAACAATGGATTGGGCTTAACAACTGTATTTGCTTTACCAGTATTTTAAGAGTCACTTTCTAGAAAAGAGCACTTCCAGCGAGTTCAGTGAGCTACTTTTACATTTGTGAGCCTATCCTTTAATTTACAAAGCAATTTCTGTGTTGCTTGTAAGTACTTCATAAGGGTAAGCCGTTAAAAAAGATAAACTACGGGGGAATCCCTAGCAGTTTCTGTTGGTAGCACTCGTTTCAGTCCCGTTGTGCTGTAGGTCCTCCATCATGAATATGCATTTCTAGTTCGCTTTCTTTCATTCACTTCCAAATTTGCTGACCAACAAGGACAGTGGAAATTGCCTGTAAAGTTCCTTTCTTTATTTCCTGTCAGCAGGGTCATCAAGATTCTCATCCCGCTTAGGTGTTTACGTACAGGAGCTTAATGTCACTGTGAACGTAAACCAAAGGTGCCTTCTGGGGAAGGTTGCGAATACAGTCGTTTTTTTCAATGAACTCCCCAAATTCAGCGGCCCTATGGTTATCCATAGTTATCCCCAGTTCTGTATATATGTATATTTTTGTTGAAAGGCACAGTGGAAGGGTCATCCAAAGGAATTAACAAAATCAAACGGTCCACATGTGAAAGGATACCTCTATTTGGAGCGGCATCTCTGAATCAATTGTGCCTTTCCTTCCACCAAGGCAATTTCACATTTTCAATAGAAGGCAGACCTACAGTGATTTTTTTTTCCCCCCAGCATCAAATGGCTTTCCGCACAATGATATTCATCATGTTATAACTGTAGGTGAATGATAATGGATCAGAGGGAATGAAAACAGATGGATGTTAAAATAGACAATTCCCTGCCGTGAACCTGGGAGCCCTCCACTGCTGCCTGGTCCGTTCATTCAGTTCGTGATTGTGTTAGACATTCCAACAATAGAGAGGCCTTCTTCATTAATCCTGAATTTACTGAAAAGAAGCTTTGCAGACTGTAGCTCTTTCGGTGCTGAGACAACACCGGGCAGAATTTACCACAGGCTTAAATGGATAAAAGTCAGCTAGATAGAAACTAGCACAGAAAATTCCAAAAGAAGCAGGAGATGGGCCGATGAGGCAAGGAGGGAGGACGACCTGGCACGGCGGGTGGGCAGGAGACACTTGAGAACCTTTGACAACAGAGCTGCAGCTTGGATGATGCCGAGGAAACGTCCGGAACAGCTTTCCTCTTGCCGGAGTGCAGGCGTAGCTGAACTCACCGATACTGCGCCTGTGCCTGGGCTGCCTTTCCCTCCCGGCAGGCAGCCCGCAGCTAGCCACATGAGCCAGCGAATGCCAGTCCCTGCCATGTGATGGGGCACAACCTTTTTGTAACCCTGGCTGCAGCAGGTGACTGGGGCCAAGCAATACCGATCAGGTCTCTCACCAGCTGTCCTGTGAGTCAGCCCTTGATTACAATATTGACATTAACATTTTAATCACAGGCATGCTGCTGCAGATTTTAATGACCAGCTTGCTATGCCTTTGCTTTTTGAGGATCAGAAATTAGACCCTGGTTCGTAGCTTGAGCAAGCGCAACATCAGAACAGCAGCTACCATGGCCGTAAACGTGGCGTTGCTCTCACTACCAGCCTGCCCCTGGACGTTAACCTCGCTGGCACTGGAACACCGCACTGGAATGGGGACTTTGTTCTCCGTTACTCTGTTCCTGTGTCTGGGGTAGGACTGGAAGTTAGCAAAAGAGGCAAAAGGCGGTGCTTTTGTATTCTCTGTAGCCTGAGGCGGTGTGAAAATGTACCCGGTCACTGTCTAACTATCATTTTCGGATTCCCAGGGACTTTAATCAGAGCAGAGTAATCCAGAGACTCTTCCTTCATCCTGTGGAGCCGGGGGCAGGGCTGCGATTGTGCTTTCCCAGCCTTATGCCGTCAGAGCAAGGTGAAGAAACTTCAGTGCAAATGAGAATCAGGCCCCAAATCGGTGTTGTTCCTCTCACCCCAAGCGCACTCCACAATCTGTTGCGAACAGTGCAAGCTGCATCTGTGGGGCCTTGCTCTGTTAAAGACTGTCATGTCCAAGGTGGAAGGACAACCAAAAGGTCAGAATAAATAAACTGAATACAAAATTGCTTAAGGCAATAAAAAGAGACCACAGACTTTCACTGCAGTTCTGACGCGCACCAGAACACACCTCACGATGTTAAATATGCTGCGTTTTGCATCACTGGGCTTAGCTGCTTTCCGTTGTTTCTCCCCCTGCTACCCTAATACTCTGAGAAAACTTGATCAGGCCTTAAATGCTTGGTATCCCTTCCACAAACACGGACTGTCTTTATCACTTGCTTCACCATTGTCATTTGCGCTGAAAATACATAATCACTGTCAGAGTACAAAGAATCATTATGAATAATTAGTTACTTCCAATATGGCAAGTCAGTCTCATAAATCTTGAATATTTGGCTTTGGTTTTGGAAAGAGATTCCTTAATGGCTACACTTGTGAGACTCTGTTAATTGATATAAAATTGTATTCAAAATTAAATTTGTTTTAACAGATCTAAATCACCCCAATAAATCAGCTTCTGCCTATCTGCTTTAAGGGTTTAAGCACACTTTTCTTTCTGCCTTTGGGAGAAAGTATGCGCTTGCGATCAGCGCGTGGGTGGCTGGATCTGACCCTCCCCTTGTTTACTAACGGCCTCCATACGCTGACATCAGGGGGGTTTTGCTGGCCTGCGAAGGCATGAAGTAGGGGCAGGGGGTGCAGCCCCCCGCCCAGCTGTGGCAGCGCTGGGGGCTCAGCCTTGCTGCCGGGCAGGCCTGCAGGGAGCACAGGCCAGCGCGGCGACCGTGCAGCCAGCGCGCAGGGAAGGCATCGCCGGCCTCTGTCCTGGGCGGGCAAAAGAGCACGGGGGATTTTCGGTAGGAAAATGGAGGAGTTCAAATCTGTCTGTAATAGCCAGATATTGGTGGTTTATGTTTTTATGGGTAGCAGGAGCCTGAATGGTAGTTCTTACAATGGTCGTTTTTTTTTTCTTTCACAAAAAGCATCTTTTTCATCTGATATCATGGGTGAGAGAAGGTGACAGTTAATAACAGTAGCTTAACTTTATACGACCGTATATGCTCTGTTTAGGTCTTGTTTTAGGAAAGGAAGTTATATTATCCTTATTTTAAACTGGGGAAATGGAGCTACAGAGAGAGAAACCCAGCGTTCCTCTCCCGTGACTTCTTCAGTTGGCTGTCTTGCTCACCTATGCAGTGGTGAGCACAAATGCTTCCTGAGATCCTGTGTGGTAAAAATCTGTTGGAAGAATTCCCCATTTGCATCCTGTCTGCTGTTACTGTCTGTTATCTTAAATCTCGGATTTTTTTTTTTTATTTTTTTTCTCTTCCAGAGATTCTTTCTTGCCTACTTCATCTCAGTAAAACCTTCCCCACCCTTCTCCTACCTGGGCTGTTGCCTGTATTTCTGCCTGTCTGATCTGCCTCGGGTTCTAGCTGTCGAACTTGTTCCATGTGGGCAGGCTCCGACTCCTGCCTGCAGCCTGGTGAAGTTGGATGCTCTCTACCCGGGGATTTGCATGCGCGTGGGTCAGATCGCAGGAGGCTGGGAGCCGTGCAGGGTATGCGCTGCCGCTTGCTTCGTGTGGGGAGAGCCTGAAAACTGCTGTGTCTGTTGTCAGGCCCCGCAGAGGGATGATCGGTAGCTAATATTATGTCTTGCTTGACTAGGTATGCCTAGATCCTGTTGGGCTCAGTGATCTATTTAATGATTCTTTGACTTGCTTTTAGAACGTTGGTAGCGTATAGCCACCTTCCTCAGTGCTCAATGTGTCGTGCAGTACCTGGTATTTCGGGGTGAATAAAAGTGAAAATCTCCTCAACCAGCTTTGTTAGGTGCAACCGTTGCGACTGTTGGAGATTTTCCTTGAATAGAAGTTGCTTCTGTTTCCAAGCGTGTTGTAGGTTGTGCTCATTTTACTCTTGAATTTGCTAAAGTAATAAATTTCATGTTAGTCTCTCAGTGTATAATATCAGCTGATATTTGAAGGAAAAGACTTGTCCTAAAAAAAAAAAATCAACACCCATCCACCTTGGGGAAACCTGAAAATCAGGGCTGTAAATATGTTTTTCTTTTCTGAGCCTGGAAACTGAGGGGAAAGCTAGTAAAAACTAACTCAGAGAAGATATAATCAGGCAATCCACAACTTCCAGAGCTCTCCTAATAAAGGCTGGCAGGGCACTCAAGTGTGATTTAACACCTGGTCAGCTACTTATGATAAACAGGTGCTAAAACATTTCTGCAGCATTTCCTCCATTAATGTTTTGTCTCTTTAAAGCAACCATCAGGAAGATGTGTCATCTTAATTACGGTATCTGGGAGCAAGGGGTTTACTAGTATCTACATAACTTGCTAATAAAGGCTTCGCTGTGCCGGTGATTTTAGCTCTCTGTGTACCAGCAGCAGGCTAAACGCAAATGTAGACTGGCAAAATCACCATAGTGCATAATTTATACTGGGTCAAGTTACCCTGCGTGGAAAGCAGGTGAGCTGGACAGGTGTTCAACTGGGCTTCACCCTCACTGGTGTCGCTGGCTGTGACGGGGAATTTATTCCCGGAATGGATAAGGCTTAACAAATTACTGCACAGTTGTATGTCCTGATGTCTTTCAGTGGTCAGACCAACTTTGCACGAGCTAAATCAGAAGTGGATTCAAAGATGTTTAGGAGAATATAATAGTTAAGATGTGAACTTGACTGCCTGGAGTCATTCTGCAAAGAGAGAGGTGAAACTGGAGGCTAAAGAACAGGGAAACAGCAAAGACTGAAATGCATCACTCGCTGTTGGAGTGAGTGTGCAAGAAGGACTGAATTATTCTCAACACAGAGGACTATTTTTTGCATGTGCCTCATACTATTGCAAATCTTTTGTTGTTCTTCATCTGATTCACTGATTTAATTTCACTTCTGCAAAGGAAGCGAGGAGCCTCAATTTATGAGGGGACTGTGAGAGCCTTTGGAAGGGGGTCTAGTGAATTTCAGAAAGCATTTTACATGAAGGTAGCCCGCCACAATCTTGTGCTGTAGGACTTCCTTTGGAAGCACGTATTTCTCCCCCGTAAGTCTTCTGAACAGTTTTATACCACACATGTTCCAAGAGAATTAAATCAATAACAATCTGTACCTTTCTAACCTGAAATGCAAGCTCTGCACGGCAGGAGATCAAGCTATGCAATTAACTGTTGTCCTTTGAAAGGAATTCTGACAGATATTTATAGTTTACTGTATTCCATTTTCCTGCCATTGGAATATAACAGCACAACTGAATGCAGCTGACTGGAACTATGAAATAATTATAGCAGTAACTATTTCCTTCTCTACTGGGGAAATCTTGTAAAGTGCCGAATGTGGGAACTGCGGATGTTCTTACCTCTCAGAATTCGGTCCTTACCTTTGGTTTATCATGCATCCCTAGGTAAGTCACCCAAGAGAGATTTTTTTGTTTTCCATTACCTACAGCTTTTTCTAATGTCACGTTCTAAAGCTCACATTCAACTTGACGTTGAATGAATCAACGCTGTACCAATAAATACACTTTTAAAAGCTTACTAAATTTGGGCACGGTCAGCGTATGAAGTAGAAAGACTTCTCTGTAGTAAAATAAGTCATATATTTGTGTGGGAGTTTGGAACAGTCTATTAAGAAGAAAGTATGCAGTATTACCAGAATTGAATAGATTGGCATTTGACTGCTAGGCACTCTGCAAATTTCAATATAAAGGCACTTATTTTATACCCTGAGCTGTCACTGTAACTTATGTGCTCATGCTGGTGACTTAGTAGCATAACGACAGGCCATTGTTACTAAGCTAATTAATTTTAAGCAATCTTTCCTAACAGTATGCTTGAGGATGACATTCTTTTGCTGCAAACTTATGAGACATTGATGCATCAGGAAAATAGTAATGCTGAATCTTTGAGCCACCTCTATTGCTACCTCCGTACGAGTCTCTTATCAGAAGACGTTTGCTGTGTTGGGCACTTTAGATCTGAAGCTTGATTTGCCTTGTACCAATTGTAATGTCCTCAGCTACTTTGCTTTATGGCTGTAAATCAGCAGAGGTACACCATGAGTTCCAACCACCCGTTAGTTCTGCCACTTGACCATTTTCCATCAAGAGGGTTGAAGGTCTGCAGGTGGCTTTCCAGGACCTAGCAAGTTGCAAATTAGATTCAGCTAAAAAAATTCCAGTAAGGCCGGAGTAGGTTAAGTAGAAGTGTAAATGTCTCGTCAAATCAAAGGAATTCTTTGAATTGTTTTCCTAACAATGTTCACCAGAAGAGGTAGAAAAGAAGAAATGTCCAGATGCCCTCCACCTTTACCTACATGGACCAGGCATGAAGTTAAATCCTGCCTCCAACAAGAAAAGAATGAGAAGAGGGAAGAGAAACTGTTCTCACTTGGTTCTCACAGGTGGCACAAACACCTCATGGCTGTTGAGTAATATTGTATTGTGTGGCCTCCTCAGACAGTGAGGGTACTGAGTCATTCCTAGGTAACAGTTTTGTGTTGGAGTCCACCCAACTTGTATTAAGACTGGCTGGATAATTGGTGATACGGTAACAGGAGGAAAAGTCCAACACCTAGCTTCTCCCAAGTTTACATTTCCTGGGAGTGTTGTCAGAAATGTCAAGTCCACTACAAGGAAAGAAGTTAAGGAAATAGATGGTGTCTTCTAAATTAACCAGATCTGGACACGCGCACCCCCCCTCCCATTAGTTCTTTTCCAGATGAGGCTTTCATCCAGAATGCAGCTCTCTGACTGCTAGACCCGCTGGTGCTGTACAGCACCAGTCTGCAACCCAGCCCGCGTGGCTTGGCTGCTGGAGGTTTACTTCCATGCATAAAGAGAAGAAGATATGGGCTTTCTGCACAGAGAGCTGGTGTGTGCATGAGGATCAATACTGTAGCTGAGAACTCTCCTCCTGAGAGGTCTGCAACAAACAGTACATTATTTATGTGCTCTTCTCACGTTTCGCTGTGTGTTATGTAAATACTAATCAAGGTGAAATTGGACTCAGCCATGTCTAATTTTGACTACAGTTTATTTTGGCAATATCCAAGCAGAGGTCAGTTGCTAAATGGTCTTCTAGAGGGGCCCTGAGGTTTTCTGAGAGTTTGCCTGGGTTTAAGGCAGAGTCTCTGCGTAGGCTCCTAACTGATTGTTGGAATCCCAGGAGCTGGAGCTCTGTTGTTCCCAAGCCTCGCACTTTGCTTTGCTTACAGCAGGAACGGGAAAATACCAAGCCATTGCCCTTTGACCACAGCTGATGTTGCTCATTCAGATAAGCAGCAGCATGTTGTATTCCGTTTAGTCAACATTTTGTTAGCATCTTGCATCCTCTCCCCATATCCTTGAGTTTTTCTCTCTGTGTTTATGACTTTTCCAGTGTGTTTTCATTCCAGTTCATCTGGGAGCAGGGGGTTTCTTTGGGAACAGTTCTTAGTTTTTAATTTGTTTTGTGGTTCTGAGAGTGGAGTTTTGATTGTTTGTATTTACTTGCTTATAACATCATTGTATTTTTGCACCTGATTGTAGTGCTGGAAAAAAACCCCACGCCTTACTGACAGCTTTGCTAACCCAGGTCTCTTGTTCGTACGTGGTAAAAGCTGGTGCACTGCAAGGCTTCCTTAATGTGCATGGGTGTGCCTGCCAAGCAGGGTGGCTATTAGTTCTGTGCATGCTGATGGTTTCTGTGATGAGCATGGCTTTCTCTATTGGGAAATGAACTGTGAACACCTACTCATTTTTCATAGGCCAAATTACAGTGATCTTTCAGCTCTCTGAATTGCCTGCACCTCAAAAAGGGAGTCCCTAGGACCCTTTAGAGCGATGCTAATGAAATAGCTGGGGCTGAGCAGCTATTCTGTAAGCAGGAACCACCTCTAATTTAGCCGTTCGCTTTCTGCCTGGCAGACTTCTGATGCACTTGATGTGTTTCTTCACTTTTTTTTTTTTTTTTTTCCCCTTGGGACTGGGGTAGTTTTTGGGGGTTTGTTGCTAAACCTTCCTTAGCTGTGATTAAACTGAAGGAAGAGGATCTGAAGTCAGCTAAACTTTGCTTAGAGTTCTGTGTCACTCTGAAAAGCCCAAAGGCAACAGCTAAGAGAAAACAAATTAGAGAAGGCTTTACTACTTTTTCTTGGGGGGAGGGGAAAAGCATTGCCAGTAGCATTGCTGCTAAAAAAGGTCATACACATTCAGACCTTGGAAACAAAGGAGCCTGACTCTCAAAGAATGTAGTCCTAACGTTGGACTTCAGATGTTTCCACACTAGTATCTTTGGATGATCATTAAGTTTTGTTTGTGCTTTCTAACCTAAGAGCTCCCCAGTGGTACTTATCGGCTCAAAGGCTTGTGCCGGAGATTTTCTTTCCTTCTCCTGTGGTTCTGGGGTTGTTCCTGCCTTGCTTTAGCAGAAGAAAAAAGATGCTTAGTGGAGCTTTTGATGCTCAAAATAGCAGGACAAGGCTGGTAATGAACTTGCAGTGGAGCAAATGGAGAGGATGGGGCCCTGGATGAAATGGGAGCTGTGGGATCTGTCTCATCAAGCAACTGTCACGGCTGTCTTCCTGCTCTAGGGTGACCATAAAGAATCTGTGCCAGTGCATTAACTTCTCCCAGTGAATCAGGTGCGTGTCTGTATGCAAAGATGATTTTACTCTCTCTCTGATTTTCCTAATGTTATGTCACAGCATGCGTGTATACACAGCTGGTTTTTGTTGTCTTCTGAAAAAAAAAAAATATCACTTTTTCCTCTGTGGAGGGCTCTTTACATCCTGAGACTGGACACTGTGGTCCACATAATGAAAGATTTTCCTGAAAGCCAAGCTTTCCAATGCAGTAGGACAGAAAGAATTCTATCAGACAGTCAATTTGAGCTTCAGAGCGATGCAGGTACTTAGAAGTGTAATCCATCAGCTACTCTGATCTACAAGTCTGGCTGAAATCTTGCAACCGTCAGCATGACATTACTCCCAGTCACATCAAGTGTGTTGAATAGCTAATAGATGTTTTGAAAGGAGGAGTTAAATTGGCTTCCCAAAATTCACCTCAAAAATACAGGATCTGCCTACAGCTCAGTGTAGAGGTGTGATTTCAGTCCACTTTGATAAATCACTAACACCTGGGCTTTTTTGTTTCTTGCTTCCTGAGGCTGCCATTTTAACTTGCATTTAGCTAGCTGTTAAACAATACTGGGCTCTTCTATAGCAATCAAAGTGTGTTGGCAGGTGACTAAGATCAGAAGAAAAACCAGTTAATTTTTTTTGGTGGTGGTGGATGTGGCTTTCAGTTCAGAGCAAAGGCAGGCATATAGAAGTGTGTAATGAGAAAGCTATAGGATGAGTGTAGGTCTTGAGTCAACTCTGATTAACTTTGCTTATACATATAGTTCAAAGTAAACGGCAGCATGGTCAGCAAAATGAACTTAACGATTCAGTCATCCTGAGCAGTATAAAAGAGCATGTAATCATCTGGATTCTTTGTGAGAGAGCACAAAGGATGTTGCTAACATGTTTCCTCAAAGCAGAAAAAAATATGGTCAGCGTCTTCTGGGTGCCGAATTTTTCACTGAGACAAAGTTGCTCAGCTTTATCCTAAGAAACTGTCCCTGAAAAACAAATGGGGGGAAAAAAGTGCTGATGAAAGGGGTGATCCTCCGATAAACGGAAAGAATATGGAAAAGCATATTTCTGGAGAAGGTATGTGTAGAGATTTAGCTGTGCTGTTGCTGGCTGGGTTTACTGCTGCGTTACGCACGATGCTCATGGGCTCCAAGCCCTGCATGGCTTGTACCCCAAAGCGCGAGTGTCCGTGATGTGTCAGTCATTTCCTTGCCTCAGTTGTCTTTCATTCCCCATTTGGACTCCCAGTTCAGCAGGGAGCTGCTGTAGGCGACAGTAGGACCGAGGGCTGGAACTTGTTTGTGAGTCCTTGGTTTATGCTTTGCGAGAGCAGCTGGGTAGGAGGTATAAATTACTATAAATTGCCAGACTATGCAAAAAGGTGTTTGCATAAGTTATTGGAGAGCCCACTTGAACTTGTTGAGCAGTGCTCCCACCAGCATTAAGAGGTCACTTAACCCTCTGCGCGGCCCTGCTGCAGAGCCCAGTCATGCATTGCAGAATTAAATGAGTTCCACCATTTTTCTTCTGAGCATTGCCCAGAACTGATGCAAAGTGACATCTGACAGCACAGGCAAAGCAGTGACAATGCTTTGAGACACTAATAATAGCTGTAGAGCTAGAGCAGTTTTCCTCTGTCCTTATTTTTTATTAGATTCTCCCCTCTTTGGTGAGGAAATGTTGTCATCCCTGGCACAGTTTATCCTTGGAAACCACCTTTGCTGAGCCCTTTAATCTCAAGGCTCTCTGCACAGTGGAGTCAATGTGCTAGGAATGCTCCCACTGTAATCTCTTTAAAGAACAGCTGATACCTCACTGAGAACTTTGGAAGAAAAAAACCCATTCCTCTTGGATGATCCTTGCCAGAAGTTAGGAGCAGTGAGGGGTGCTGAAGGGGGAGAGGCTGAGTCGTCTCTGGAGCAGCAGGGCAGCAACACCCGAGAAAGGCAGGCTGCGAATTCTGTGCAGGCTCCTCTCCTTCTCTTCCCCCCTCCATTTCCTTTGTTACTAAGGAGATTTACATTGAAACAAGCTCTGCAGGAATCCTCAGGTTCCTAGCAAGGAGATCTTAGTATTTTTACTCCTTTATAATTAGCAAGGGAGAGAAGATATTAGAAAAGGTTTCTGTGATGAATTCTTGGGGCCAAATTACAGTAAAAAGGGAAAGATGATGAATAGCTCTCTAAACCTCAATTGTGTGCTTATGGTCAATCTGATGGGAACCTTGAGGTAATCCCAGGGTCAGCAGCAATGATGTGATTTACCTCACTAGGACAGAAGTAGATCAGTCCTTGGGGGTTTTTTTTGTTGTATTTTTGTTTTGAGTTCTGCTGTAGCTGTTGGTTCCTTGCACCGTTGCTTGTTTCTCTAGGATATCACCCTACTGTGCCGAAATCAGCTGTGAGACTTTGAAGAGTGAATGAGACTCCAAGATGCCTGGATTTATTTGGTTAGTCAGGTATTTTTAAACATTGCTCCATGGATACGGAAAAGAAGGGGCAGTGATTTTTTTTTTGAGTGCTGGATTAACAGAAAGGAATAGCTGCCTAAGGAGGAACTTGAGGAAGAATTTAGGCACCTAAATCCAAAAGGATAATCCTCACTGCTCCTGCCTACCTCCGTAAGCGGCTGAGTATCACCACCAAGAGGGTTCCTTAGGTACTTAAAGCTCTTCTCTGTATGTCTAGAATTATCCAAGTCTTGTTGATGCTGAACTGTTCAAATCTGATCTCTCTCCTAAGCCCTGTCAAGATTAACAAACCAGGCTTTCTCCCGACTGCCTCCTGAGAGGCCCTGCTGATAGCACAGACAGAGCTTGCCTACAGCATGCCTCTGCACCAACAGAATACAGAGACAGCTGCTATTTACATTCCAAAGCAGAGGAAGAGTCAGGGGTATCCTACTGCTATAAAGTAGCACTGAATATTAAACGACAAGAGAGAAGCTGTTGCACGAGCAATGGGGTTTTGACCAATCTCTCGTGTGCTCCTCCACTGCAGCAATCTCAGCAGCCTTCTCATATTCCCCGTGATTTTTCCTTTGTAGTCTCCTCAGCTCTCCCGTCTTCTCTACATCCCTGCTGTCACTTCTCTCTACCTCTGACACCTTTATGCATATCTCTGTGGTGTCTCAGGCTTCTTCCCATGCCCCCTAGGCTTAGCCATGTCATAGCTTCTGCTTTCTCCGTGTCCTCTGTTTGGCCTACTGCTGGGAGGGAAGCGGCTCGTGGTGCCGGCTGTTGGGAGCAGTATGTGTCCTGAGCGGCTGGGTACTATGCATGTGTCAGTTGGAGAAGATCTGCAAGACAGTGGGTGCTGAGCAATTTTTCAGTACTGTCTACCTGAGTTTACGTGGCAAAGTAAGGGCCTGAGTTTCTTTACTATTGAGCAGTCTAATGTAATTTTGATGCAAGGCATAAATGGTCAAAATCCAGTGAATGTGGTGGACAACTTGGAAAATGCTTTGGGAATGGAATTGTTGGAGATCGTTCAGTGTGAAGGTGAGTGGAAGGAAAGTACAGAGAAGGGGGAAATTGGTAGTTTCCTATAAAAGCACAGCTGAAGTCTTAGAACAAGAGTTCCCTGCTATTTCAATCCCTATCTCTTCTGCTACTATCTTAATACGTATTCAGCAAGCTAAAAACATCAGGTCCGCTTTCACCTTGGCAGCACTACTGTTGATACTATTATACAGCCCTGTGGTTGCTGATTCTTTTTTCCGACTCTTACACACTGTTTTTTTTCCCATGTAGGTTCTTCTGACCTTTAGAAATACGGCACTTCTGACTACTGCAGTGGAAACCAGACTGCCCGTGTGCATCTCTCCTCCATTCCCAAGGCATCGCTATGATGCAGACTTTTTTGCTTCCAATATATAGCCTTCTTGTAGAATTAACCCTCAGGAAATCAGCATCTGGCACCGATTATTGTTCTTTAGCTGAAGTGGCTGAATCTCCTGCCTTGCAGCAATGAAGGTCTAGAATTCCTTTACCCTGGCGTGCATGGACACCATCAGGAAGGGCAGAAGCTTTTCGTGAGACGAGGGACGTTGGCATGGTTCCCAGCACCTGCTGATAGCACAGAAGTGTATGTTACAGGCTGGGCTCTACAATCCCATGGTAAAGAAACACTATGAGGCTATTAAACACCCACTTTAAATTGCACCTTTGATGGAATTCCTAACCAAAGGCAGCATTGCTCTGTAGTTCTTGTGCGTGCTGTGCAAATTACATCCCCAGATGTACGAGATCTCTGGAGAACAGAGGGAAGGAATGTCATGCACACAATAGAGCTGGAAAAACCTTCTATCTTAATGGTGTCCCATCAATTCTTATCTGATAATCTCTCCTTTTGAAGGTATGTGGAAAGCCAAAAATAAGAATAAAGCAAAGCATAGACATAGACTTGCCCTGACCTGTCTTCTAGACCGTATCTCTCTGGAGCTCTACTTGCTTGCTATACTTGTCTCGCTGTGACCTCTCTCTCGTCTTGTTATCAGGCTCACTTGCTGGTGTGAGAAGCTCCCCCTCTTTTCCTCCTTTCCCTCTTTCCAGCCTCTCCTCCTGTGTGTAACCGTCTCCACGTGCCTGTCTGCCTTATCCACTTTGTCTTATATTTTGAGCAGAGATTAGAAATATCTTTTCTTCTGAGTCTCAAAGTTCTGAATTCCTCTATCTTCCTGCCACTGCTTATCTTGCTGCTGTATTTTTAAACTCTAATACACTCCAGGATGTGGTTGTCACAGGGGACACTTGAACAAAGCAAGAGTGGTGTAGCAACCTTCCAAAATTCTCAAGAAAAGTGCTTTGTCAAAAGAAGAAATTTCAAGGCGTAAAAATATGTATCTATATTTTTGCAGTTATTGAATAGTGACAACATGTGATATGGAATGGTTTTGGAGCGTGTTAACTGCACTCGATCCCTGTCTAAGATATTCATGGCTGCTTTCATGGTAAAATCCATTCTGCTCTCATCCGTCATGTGTTGTATCACTTCTAGTTCTAGGCCTCTGTGGGCCTGGGAAGCTTGCAGTAGCTAATTACAAGTAGCCTGGAAGGTAAAGGATTACTGTGAGCATAGTCTCTCCAACTGTACAGATGCGATATCAAAGCAGAAGGAGGAAGCATGACTTGCAGCTGGTAGCAGACCGGGGAAATGAACTCTGACTTCCCCAGTCCCCGCTAGCAGTGAAGGCGGTGGGCCATCCTTCCTCTCTCCAAATAGGTCTTGGAACGTGTGAGAACAACTTTGCATTACCTAGTGAACAAATTCGCATCTGGGTGCTCCAAAACCACTGTCAGTGAATCTCTTGAAATCTTGAAGCTTAATGGAAAGGCTCTGAAGCACTACGGTTTTCAGAGCTGGAAGAGAAGTACCAGATCTTACTGTCGTTCACTGGGGAGGCTGGATTCAAGCTGTCTTACAGGCTCCTTGAAAGCTTTAGCCTAAAATCTTGGACTGATAGGCTTGTGGCTTAGGAAGCTCTTACCAAATATAGACACAGGTACTTTCCATTGGAAAATTTCTGGTCGGCCCTTAAGACACCTTTGCATATTTTGCCTTAAACGAGAGGCTGTCAGGCATTATTGACTAACAATTTCCTGTCTTACGGCTGCCAGCTTGGGAATGAAAGTTGCCATATTCCACACAAGGAGCTGGTTCTCTGTGGTTATTTGTCCTTCTCTTTGGTTTGCTTAATTCTGCTTGCCCAGAAGACAGCTTTAAGATGTGTTACCTGGCTTTGCAAATGATGCCCTTGCAGTCTCTGAAGTTCATTATCGCCTTGCAGTGCCCACAGCTGTTTACAGGAACAGTGTCATTTTTCCAGGGGTTGGAGTATCAGGAGTGTGCAATGCACGGTCTCCACTGGAAGTTGTTTACAAGACCGTCTTGCTGTGTCCCCTTTACTTCTTGTGTTTTTGTGGGTTTGCCTTTCTCCCCATTTTTAGGACAAATGCAGGCATAATTGCCACCTTTGTGGAAGCAAAACATTTAAAAATGTTAAACTTGGCAATTAGAGAATTTCAACAAGCTTGTGCAATTCTGTGGTGGCTGGGCGCCGAAAAAGCAGTTCCCTTCCACAGGGGGAGGAGGATGCCCAGCGCCTGCTCCAGACTGGCAGCTCCTCCTCAAGCAAAAGGCAAGCTTCCACCTGATGTTAACCCTGTAGAGCCAGTGAGGCAATTCAACAAATTACATCTACTGCTGCATGTGTTTACTAGGAAATTAATTACATTTTTATTTTCTAACTGTTTTTATTTTAGAGACGGTAAGTTCTTCTTGCTTTGCTATAGGGGAAAAAAATCAAATGAAAAGGCACATGATTTCTGCTTCTTCTGAAATCTTTGTATTGTTATGCTGAATAGCTGCAAACAATTTGCATTACAATGTAGCATAAATAAGGGATGCCACCAACTGAAGGGTAAACTGAGCAAAGTGTGGGGAGCTTTCAGGGCAATCTCTGTGGTTTGAGGCAAGATTGGACAGAACTCAGAGGTGATAATACAAGGCACCGTTGGGTCTTGGACAAGCCCTGTGGTTAGCAAAATTCCTAACTTTGAGACGCCCAGTTAATCTTAATTTTCAGTACAAGTAACATAATGTGTGTGGTTTAGATGACAAAATTATCGGGCAAAGAGGATGGGAGGCGAAATAAACCCTGTAGAACAGGATTAGGCAGGATTAAACTCTGAAATGATCATACAGCACTGGGTAGTAGATGCTGCCACAGCTAACTCAATAAAACTCAGTGGGACACTTGACATTGCACATTTTCGAGCAGCAAGTCATAAATCTATATTCATGTGAAATCGTCTGCACTCAGTCTGATGGGAACAGAAACACGACACAGCTTCGGGTGCTGGTTTAGAGGAATAAAGCACAGGTTGCTGCCTTGCAGGGACAGATCTCTGCTAGGAAAAATGGAAAGCAACTTGAATGATGTATGTAATTATGCTTGTTTGCAGGGCTATGTAATTTCTACAAACCCACTGAGAATCCTTAAAACCTGAGATTAAAACTAGCTATAGATACATGTTGAGCAACAGTTGTCTATACATAATTATATATGCATATATAGTAGTTGGTATAATAGTTGCCAGTTTGACAGTCCAAAGCACATAATGACTTGCTTACCTTTTTATAAGTTAAACCACATACTGAAGTGCTTTGCTGGACAGGGAAGTACTCGAGTATTTTGCTTAAATGTGGGGCTGAGTCAGGTCAGAACGAATTTGAGTTCTTCTTGTCTCACTGTTAGTATGAAATGACTTACCTTACAGCTTACCTGTGCTTTGAAGGCCAGTGTCAAAAAGGTGGTACAGAGAAGGTGCGTTCTTCCATCAATGCTGTGTTTCGTTAACGCTATGTATGTGGTGCAGGTGCTGCTGCCGCCGGGTTGGGACGACCAGGGCGCGGGGTCTGCGTGGCAGGGCTGGTTGCAGTCTGGAGCTCTTTACGTAACCAAGCGTTCTTCAGGCTTTGGATCAAACAGATCTTTGAACTGTTGCAGACTTCAACCCCGCCAGCCCCCAACCATGAGGTAACCGTTTGCTAGGTCCAGTATGAGTCATAGATGGGGAGGATATTTCTGGTTTCCAATTTAAAAAAAAGTAATGGCGAAGCTCATAATCATGAGCGGAAGGTCTCTGTGCTGTAATGGGAACCAGCTGTGTGGTAGGCCATTTCAGACTAAAATCTGTCTTTGTTCAAAATGTGGCCCCACCATTATCACGGTTGGAAACAATCCTTGGTGCTGACACGGTAATGACAGCTTCATGTTTTAGACACATCTAATGGCACTAAGTCCTGGTCTTAGCCGGCATTTATCAAGATAAGTAAGCCAGTCAGGCAAGAGCATGGTGGGCTGACTGTATTCCTTCAGATAACGACATGCGTATTTCCTCTCTTGGAAGAATAATGAACAGAATATGACTGTCAAAATATTTCCCTCTGGAGAGACTCCAAAATAACTGACACTTACATGAGCTCAATGCCATCAGCGATGTGAGCTTCCTCACTAACCTGGAAGAAGTGGAGTTATGGCCAAAAGAGATGTGAGGGTTTCTCCTTAAAACAAACCAGAGCCTGGGAGAATCATTTTCTCACAGCTCCCCATGGTTCTCACTTGCAGCTGGACCTCTCCTGGGAATAGCTCCACTGTCATGCTCACTAAATGAGGTAATATAGTATGTCGTTTAGGTCTTTTGAAGTTGATGGACAGGGTCCTGGTGATTTCAGTAAGGCCAGTTCTCATGTAGCATTGTCTTATGCTTGCTTTAACTGAAATTTTCACTAGAATTCTCCAAACCAGCAGAAAATCAGACCATGCAAGTTTAACTTTACAACTCTTGGATTTTCCTCTTAATCCGACTGGAAAATAGCTCTGCTAATGACCTGTCTGCAAAATAAAGTGCATGCACAGATTCATGCACAGCTTAATGTACTCGTCTGGCGTACCCCCTCTTCAGCCATCTGCCTTGGAGAATTCTGGAAAAGGCATCTAACCAGCAAAGAGTCTGTTTCTAGAAGCTGTTGTTGTTTTAGGGAGGATCCATTAAAAAGGCATGGCTGGGAATTTAAAAGGCGTTTAAATAAGGCTAGTTATTTTTTTAAGTGCTAGTGCACTTCTGTGTAACCAGAAAAGGCAGCTGGCCGAGGTGGCTGGAGTTAGCTCGTGCGGTTTTGAGCTCAGAGAGGGCTAATGGCCCATGCCACCCAGGATGCACTTCTCCTGTGATGGCAAAGCGTGCCGTAACGGGGGAGTAAGCTCCTGCAATGCTGCAGCACAGGTCAGAGCTGGAAAGTGTACATAAAGGGCTCTCCCCGTAGAACAGGTCAGGTCATGCTGCTGATTAAATGTGTCCTGCAAAGGTGTCACAACACTCTGCAGTCTGGGCAACTGGGAAGTATGAGAGTAGGGTTTTGTAAGACTGGTTAAGGTAAGTTTATTCCCTTTCTGTGCTTTCAAATGTAGATTTGTCCCTGTTCAGTTAAGCTGTGATGAACTTACTTTTTTAGTGTAGGCAAAGAGCTGATACTCGTGCTGATGAAGTGACTTGTATTTTTGCTGACCTCTGTTCCATGCTATTCACTGCAGATTTAACAAATTTTCTGTATGGGCAGCCAAGAAAACCATTTCTTGTAGCTGCAGGGAGGGGGGAGGAGGGGGGCCTCTGTCAAGCTTGTAGCTGGTCTTCACAGTGAAGTCAAGTAGCAAAGGTCTTTAAGTCTTGATGGTACTGCGGGGTAATAATGGAATCCAAACTTATCCCTGTGCTCTTTGAAGCCAGGGTAAGACACCGGCATAGGAATTACTCTCTGTCAAATGTCCCTTGGTGTTTGGACAGGAGCGTTTTTTCAGGAGGTCTTGAACTGCTCACTGTTGTGCAGCAGTCCCTGATGTTTGGATGGGAAGTTAGACACAGCCATGCTGGAGTATAGCCTCCAGAGTCCCCACGGCTCCTCAAAAGTGAATCCTAACTGAAGGTTAGCATCTAATCCTAGCACCACAGTCTTACACAGTATGTAGATCTGCAAATGCCTACCGTAACACCACTGGAAGCGGGTTATTTTAACCTTGCAAGCTGTTAAAAATTCAGGGGTCAATATCAGAAGGGAATGGCTGGTGCTGTTGATCCTAAGCATTTAATAACATAACCTGAAATATGTATCTCGGGGAGCAGCTGGCAAACCCTTGCACACAGGGGAGCAGAGCAACACGACGGCTCATCCTTGCTGTATTTTCAGTCTGCATACCTGCAGAGAGCATGGAGAAGAAGCAGCTGGGTACAATGGTCAGGACGGTGTTTGGAGAGTGGGGACCACAGCTAGGTAAGGTGTTCAGGTGCGTAAGGAGGCAGCAGAAATCTGAACTTCCACTGAAAGCACATTGCCTTGTTCTTACCCAGTGTGTGGCATGGGGCTACTCACTGCTTGCAGTGCTGTGTGGGGTGGTGAAGCTGCTGGGGCCGAGGTGTCCTTCTGCCTGCACCACGCAACACCCACGGCTCCTCACCGATTCCCCCACTGCACATGTGGGATAAAAGCAGGCAGCAGGAGAAAGGTATTTCTTCATATCTGAGAAGCAATGAATGGTATCACAGACAAGGCAAGCAGGCAGTTAAGAGTGGGTGGAAACAAAAGCCCTACATTTTTCTTTGTTTGCCTTTTAACAATTCATATTTACAATGAAGTCCAACCCCTCCCTCCAAACAAATGTTTCTACATGATATGGTTTTACCAGGAAAGGATAGTAAAACATCAGCAGTAAAATAGTATTTATAGAGCTACGTATTTGTGAAAGTGACTGTGGTTTTCGAGGTAAATAGTTGCTGGATTATTCAAAATACTCTGTATGTCTGTCAAAATTCTTCTGTCATGTGGAATATTTCCCACACAGTTTCATAGGGAACCTCTTTTTAACTGCTGGTGGTAAACCTGTAATGCTGTGTTAGGTTTTTAATAGCTTGCAAAGGTCCCTGATTGATTTTTCACACATTTATTTCCCCAGCAATAAGGTTTTACATACTGAGATGTGGGAAGGAAAGAAAAAAAAATAATCACAGGATGTTGAACGTATTTCAAAACCTGTGCCTAAATGTCTGCCCTTAAAAGGCTCTCAACCTGGGGGTGGTTAAACTAATTACATTAGCAGTACTTGAGGAGAGCTGGAAAGTTTGCACTTTCTCAAGTAAGGGATAACTTCTTTTCCTCAAAAATGAAGTTAGAATTAAGGGACAGGCTCACACGGGTGACATTACGGTGGGTGTATACTACAGGCCACCCGACCAGGAGGAGGAGGTTGATGAAGCCTTCTACAGGCAGCTGCAAGCAGCCTCAC
>Ga0181612_180538_pt1 | contig 20887 bp, 14 predicted proteins | sample HoacroProtozoa21_FD_119630 | JGI IMG/M metagenome (GOLD analysis project Ga0181612, IMG submission 119630) | Hoatzin crop microbial communities from Cojedes, Venezuel. Combined Assembly of Gp0051906, Gp0051904, Gp0051908
GATCATCTTTCATGTACATTTTAAAAGAGGGAAAAGAGATGCGCCAAGAGGGTGGTACCAAAATTATTTTGTTTTTCGTAGTACGTTTTTTGTTCTGTTTAATCATGCAAAAATAACACTTGGTCATAGTTTAAGAAACTTGTCATGGAAGCATATCATCTCAAGTCGTATATCCAAAGGCAGGAAAAGCCAAAAATGACACTTAAAACTTGTAAACACCAGCCTGAAGAGTTTCTGGGAAAACAGATAACATAAATGCCCAGCATTAAGTGTGCTGAGTGTTTGGGCATGGTTAATGAGATTTTCTTCTCTCCTTTGTTACCTGTTTCCTTGCAATAACTTTTGACTGTTATCATACACGGGAATAAAGAAAGAAATTGTCAGTGGGGTTGGAAAAACACCCATTTCTCTGACCTGAGCAGTTGTGCCTGAAACCATGGTGTATCAGTTGAGACTGCCATCCTGATTTTTTTTTTTGAGGTTGTTTATACAAGGTTAAAGCAATAAATCATCGATGTGACTGCTAACAACCCGCTCTCCTCTGTTCTTTCTTTAGGTGGCAGTGAAAGTAATTGACAAGAAAAGAGCTAAAAAGGACACCTATGTCACCAAGAATCTGCGACGGGAAGGGCAGATCCAGCAAATGATCCGCCACCCGAATATTGCTCAGCTGCTGGATATACTGGAAACTGAGAACAGCTACTACCTTGTCATGGAGCTGTGCCCCGGTGGCAACTTGATGCACAAGATCTATGAGAAAAAAAGGCTGGAGGAGCATGAAGCGCGCAAATATATCCGGCAGCTTATGCTGGCAGTTGAACATCTTCACCGAGCAGGAGTAGTTCACAGGTAATCTGAAAAAACCCCTCTGGTTAAAATTTATCTCGGAGCCTCTAAGTGGTATTTTGGCATTTATTTGTATAGTACGGAGTGTTCCTTATAAAAACATATTCCTGACAGCTTTTTTGGCTGATCGTCATGATACTGTTTAGATGCTCGTACTGCAGACATTAGAAAGTGTCTACAGAAAGCACTTAAGTGCGTAGCTTCAGTTGAGCACACGGGAGCCGTGCTGACTCCGTGTCCTTAAAGATAAGCCTGCGCTTTGTCTTTCCCTGCAAGTAGCACTATTTTGCCTCTTCAGCGCTCTGTACCAACATTAACCACTGAATCATTTCACTGCTTCTTTGAGGAGGTGGTTGTGTCTGTTGTTTCACTGGTGGAAATACAGCGGTATGGGGAGATGAACTGATTTGCCCAAAGCCTGTCAGTGACACAGCTAGGATGAAGCCTGCATGGGACCACGGAGGTCCCTTGCTTCTGCTTCTCCGCTCTTCCCATTTGTTACCTTGTCTTGACAGGACATCACAGGGTTGAAGACTGTATGAGACTCTCTGCAAGTTTGCATACTTGCAGAGTATGCAACTGTTCAGTTCATCTCACAGTGTCTTCTCAGGAGAGATCCAGAGCTGTTGCAATACAGCTGCTTTCTTTCTTTAGGACCTTTGTTCAATCGTGTATAAGCAGAATGTGTATCTCCTTGCAGGCGTATGCTGTGGAGTTAAAAGTTTACCTGGGCTCCAGGGGAAACGGAATGAGTTCATCAGAGAGAAGTCTGCAGAGGGCTGCTGAATAAGGGGTAGCTGCCTCTGCCTGAAGCCCCTGAGCAGCGAGGGGTAGAGGCTGGGAGGGTGCAGGTGGAGGTGTCACACGCGATTGCCTGTCCCTGTATGTTTGTCCGCTTATGTGCTCTTGGCTGCTGTGGAGCCGGGAAGACAATGGCCAGGGTGGACCTTTGGTCTGAGCCGGTACATCTCTTCTTCTGTTCTTGGGTGTATTTATAGGGTATTGTCTAAGAAGGAGGCTCTGCTTTCTAAATTTTGGGCCAACTGGTGTTAAGTCTGGACTCCCACATACTTCCCATATAATGCTGAGCAAGTTGTGTAGGCCCCATCCTCTTAGGTTATGTAGGCACGTCACAGGAGCTAGACACTGGAATACTTTTGAGGGTCTGGATCTTAATTTCCTTGGCTGCAATGACTGTGTAGAAGATGGAGAGCTGTTATATACACCCGTCCACAGGCCTGCTGTGCAGGCAGCTGGCAAACTGCCTGAAGACAGCCCACAGCCAGCTCCTCCAGCTGTGCCCAGCTGTGTGCTGAGCTGCCTACCGCTGTGCAACGCTGCTGGGTGCATCTGGCTTGTTGGAACTCCGTGCGCTCAGAAAACTGCTTTTTTTGTTTTGAATCTCTCTGCATGTTCCCTGTGATCCATTAGGGATAGGTGCTACGTGCATGTACAGCCTCGGGTGTACTGAGGTCTTATCTCGAGCTAAATATCTGGTACCCCTGTAATATAATTATTTGAGCAGCCACCAGGTCTGTTCTGCAGGTTCTCTATCAGCAGCTAAACTGCTGACCTCTTTAAATTATTAACCCCACAGTTTGGAGCATGGAAAAGGAAGAAGTCTACTTACTGCTTTAAGGGATCAATCGATATCCATTTACCTGGATATACCATATGGAGAAAGAGGAAGGAAAAAGGTCAAAGCTTCTGAGGTGGGCAAAGGAAAACCCGTCAGGAACAAGAGAAGAAGTTTACATTTTAACAGCAGTATTGAGTTCAGCAGCAGCAGTTCCTCTCACTCAATCATTTACCCTCTGCATAGTGGCTGAAGTGCTTATGGGGGGGTTGGTAGGCTTGGCTTTGATTCCCTTCTTGTTCAGAGAGGATTCAAACCCACATTTTGTACAAAAATAGCTTATTCACTAGGTGCAAGCTAGAATCAACAGGCCACTGCGGTGGCAAGAAGGGAAGGCTTTGGGGTCCAGAGAGAATGTGAGCCTGAGGAGCCCGAGTTCCCACGCGGATGCTGCGTGCTCGCAGTAGTTTTGGCCCTCACCCCCTCTTTTTCTCTGCTGTCTCTGTGAACAGAAGTGCAGCTCACAGAGACTGAAGCGTGAGGGACCTCCATGAGCAGAGGGAGGAAGCAGCCTTGAAGTACTGACATGCTCTGCTGCATCTGGCAGCTGAGCTCTGTCCATCCAGCCCCGTGGCGTTGGATTAATCCTTACCCCAAAGGCAGCGTAGTCCATCCGCTCTATTTCTCAAATCACAGTGCGGCACAGAGCTTATTCTTGGGAGTCTTCCGTCCGGGTAATGAGCAGGTCCAGTTCAGCTTAAACTGATAAAATTTGACAGAATCACAGGCAGTATATCTGCAAGTATTTTCTGTGGCTTAACCATTCAATGACTTATTCTGCAAACAAAGTACGTAGAGCAGCATAGAGGTGCAGGAAAAACACAGATGGCGTGATCTAGATTTATTCTCCTGGCTCTCTGGGAGCAAGAGAGGGAGAAAGAATAGTAGTTGTCCTTCAGCGTCTTGGTCTTATGACCGTAGGAACTCTAAAAACAGACTACTGAATCAGCAACAGAAGAGGGGGAAAAATAGTGCAGAAGTCTGATTCATTCTCACCCTGGATGAAATGGCAATGTTCTGTTGTTGTTATTGTTGTTATTTTTAAAGCAGGTAAAAATAACAGCACTTTCATCTATGTGGTGATCTGTGGGTGTTCACATTCACTGCGTGTGAAACAAAACACAGCATCCTAGGCCAGAAAGCGGTCTACAGTTTGTCTCTCTCCAAATGCTTTCGTTGTTCACATTGAACGAGGCAGGATATTGGAGAGCGTTCACTGACTGTTTTATTACGAAAAAACATTGGTTTTGCTGCATTATTCAGGGAATAATAGAGATGACTTTCCCTGTTTTAGAACTCAGGATGAAAAAAACCCAGATGGAATAAGTTGTGTGAAATTTGCTTACATTATTTGATGAATATTACTTGGTAAGCTTCATGACTTACAGTCAAGACTTGGCGTGGCAGGAAAGCACTCTGATCTTTGGACAAGAGCTGGGACCCAGAACTCAGAGGAAATGCTTCTGTTAAGAGGCACTTTGTGAACAGCCTAAAATTAAAAAAACTCAAGAAACCTCGTTTTATTTAGAGGCTAAAAAACCACAAAACTCACACTGGACTGTAGAGATGTGTTTTAAGTTATAAATATTTCATCTACTACAGTGGCTGAAGACTGCAAGTTCCTGAGTGCAGGAGCTACATCTTCGGTGAGGGTGTCCGGGGTTCAGAATTCCATGGCCACTCGCTGAAAGAAAAAAAAGAAAGCCGCTGTTCTATATATAATTTCATGTAATCATTTGTGTTTCATTCCTTCTGTCAGAAGAGCTGACTGGTTGCTAAAAATATACTTGCAACAAGCTCAGCTGTGAATCAGGTAGGAATATTTATCTTTCCCTCTGACAGAGGAAAACAAACCCAAATGGCAGTATCTGGTGAAGCTTTCTCTTTTCAGAGGGTGTTTACATAGGCCTTCATGCTGTCAAAAAGCAGGATGAACAATAAGCCCCTTGGGAGTGTAAGGACAACAGAGAAAATGAAGTGAAAGCCTTGGTGCTTGCCACTGCATCCCACAGGAAATTCTCAACAACCCTTTTAAAGTAATTTTAACAAAATTCAGACCCATTCAGTGCAATTACTGTCAGGATGTCAAAGAATTTAATAACAGATTGGTAGCAAAGATAGCTTTCTGTATTCCCCCTTTTTCTGTCTTCGTGGCAGCATATTCGTACCTTCCACTGCCATTTTGTAATTAAGAGCAGATCAGGAGTTTGAAAGACACACAAAAACCCTGAGGTTTTGGGCAGAGTTCGTATATTTTTCCACGATCTCTTCCCCTAGAAGAGTAAGGTGGTGCCATACAATCCAGTTGCTCAGGGTGCTACAGGACCCTGCTTTGGTACCTGCTACTTTGACGTGTGGGCTTTGATAACTACCATCCTATTAATTTTAAGTGCCAGTAGTCTGGCTGCTGATGCAATATTTATGACAGATCCTGCACTACAGAACAGAGTCTCCTTTTGAAGTGCAAAGCTGATTTGTCTTTCTATTTTGTGTCAGATTTCAGAATTACCTTTGGGCATTCTCTTCTGGAGTAGTCTGTTGTAAACAAACTAAACATTGTTTTAGCGAAGACAATAGGCTGAATTCCTCTTTTACAGAGACAACTGCATTGAATTCAGTGACGACGTGACTGACAGAAGAACCAAGCTCCATAAATAATATTTTGATAACAAAGCCTTTGAAATGTAGATTGAACTGGTGAGGGACCCAAATCTCTGCAACCTTTCCAGCTCACCTCCGGCTCTTGCATGGGGATAGAAAGTGGGCTTGCAGTATGGTAGTTAAGGAGTGATTTTTTTTGTGGTGATTGTTCTGATTAAAAAGAAGATGCAGGAGACAGCAGCCAACCACTGCTTCTTTGCAGCTGCTTGCTGGTGAAACCTTCCTTCTCATCCCTCCTCCCCCAGACAAGAGATAAAGTGTGAAATGCAAAAACTTCAATTTTGCTGTCTGATGCCTGCAACGGCACTGAATAAGCTGCTTTCAAAAGCACACTGAGCTGACAGCTGAAGCCTGGGGTAGCTCGCTCAGTGAAGCAGGCTCATGTGCTGCTCAGTGGAGTCACTGGCTGGAGTTGGGGTTTCCAAAGTGGTCTGTGAAGCTCGGAGCAACATCAGAGAAAAATCAGCTGCATCAACAGCAGAACAAACTCCCAAACACGCCATGCCATGAAGAAGGCGTGTTTTGAAATACAGGGAACGCCGATTGTACGCTGCTGGCTTCACAAGCTGACAAGGAATAAACATATGCTGATTCTCCAGATTGTGGTAGCTTGATCTTTTTTGTCTTTGTAATTCCTAGAATTGACGAACTTGTACCACAGTTAGATGCTCTCATCATCCTGGAACTAACCCCTCAGGAAAAGGAAACATTTTTTGTTCCTTTAGTATTTAATCACTGAGGGTGTTTTGAAGATTTTCAGCAATGAATGCTGAAAATTTGCTGAAGGGGAAAAAAAAATTAAAATCCTTGAGTCCTATTTTTTGAGGAGCTGAGACAGTAAGGAGCAAGATCACGTTTACTTCGAGCAGGGAAACTGAAGGTCTCCAGCAGCTGCGTTTCTTCTCCCCACCTCAACCCCACGCAGCCTAGCACATGCTGCTGGTATAAGGGAGTGCTTGCCCAGCCCTTCCAGTTGCAAAGCAGCTGTGTCCAGCTCTAGGAACCCACCAAGAAGTGCAAGCCACGTGCAAAACTATGAGGACCTTTGAGTCTGCAGGGACCTGCATGGGTACCTGAGGTTCAATGCTCTGGGCCTTCCCATTGACTTCAGCAAGGGCTTCACTTGCTGGGTGTATCGTAAGTTGAGGAAACTCGCATTCTCACTTGCAGTATGCAGCTATTAGAAACGTGCAAAAAACTCCACAGACTAAGATAAATAAGGTGGTATGTTTGCATTTATTTGTTAAGCTATTTATAATATAGTGCATGAAATTCAGGGTTCCCTAGCATTTTTGGGTGCAATGGTGCTACTTTTTCCATTGCAATGAATTAGTGTAAACATTCAAACAAAGCAGCAACTAAGGTAAGGCTCTCTTTGTAAAAAATAATGAAAGTTTGAATCAGACAGAACCAACATAGTAATGCATTTAGGAAGTTGGGGGGAATTGGTCCTGCCTGCAGGATGAGCCTAAGGCAGATGCGCGATTGGATTGTACCACTGCACTTTTTGTCAAAAAGAAATAGCGGGTAATCTGGTGCGTTGTTAGAAGTCACCTAAAGTATTCGCTGAATAACCCTTCTGTCCTGACAGGTGCAGATCTTGCCCAGACACGCAGGCTCTGTTTGCCCGTCTGCTGTCCTGGCTGCGGGTACCTGCCACCTCGGTGCCCCACTGCCAGCCTGCTGCAGGGGCTCGGGCTGCCCGAGGGTCCTGCCTGGTGCCCACCCGCATGTCCACGTTTGTCTGGCAGCGGCTCGCCAGATATGGCTCAGTCTGGAGATTTTTGGTTTGGTTTTGTGCGGCTTTTGCTTCGCATTTCTAAGGCTGGTTCATGTGGAATCTTCTCGTTAGGTTGTATCAAGGAATAAAACACTGTTGTACTAGCTCCCGGTGTCACACCAAAAAAACTGCTTTCATATTGACATGGGTTGACAAAAATGTGGTGCATATGGGCTATTAGATCAGTTACCGCTCACCAGCAAATCTGCTGAGAATAGACATATGGCTAAACAACTTTAATTAACCAGGTCTGATTGCACTCTATACTGAGGCTATATTTAATTTTTTCTTTTTCCTCTAATAGCTTTAAAATGGCCTGTAATATTTACCTTTAGTTTTATTTTTGTAACCTTGAATCCTTTTAAATATCTGTTCTTGTGTTTATTTTTAGCCCTCCTGTCATCATTTATTGTTCTAATTGCCTGCATGTCTTTTTTTCTCAACTAACCGCTTTCATCTATCTCTTCCCTTGCCTTTATTTTTGCAGTTTAACCTCTTCTTGGCTAATGTTTAGTATACTCAGATCTTCCAAATGGTCTTTCTCCTTACTTTGAGATACCGTACTGTGCATTGCAGTGTGTGATCCAAAGCTCCACGTGTTGATTTCAGTTAAACTTTGGGTTTGGGATTTTTTGTTTGTTTTTTCCCTTTTTTCCATACTGCTTTTATGGCAGTGTCTGCCGTTACATTCCCCGCCCCGATATCTTTCTGCTAATCATGCTGTCTGTGAAACCCTCCACCTGCAAGCAATAAAGATGCGAGACAGGAAGAAATAAGCCCTTTTTTGGCAGCAGAGGGGAGCAGAAGTGGGTTGGTCCAGATCCATCTGCCATGGCACGTCCTCCTTGTATCAGGCCATTTCTCGGCGGCAGCGGTTGCCCTACAAGGGAAGCTCCTTTCGGAGGACACAGGGCACATGGAGGCTCCTGCGGATGAGGCGAGGGATGCCGTGGATGCCAGCCGGGCTCATGGGGTGCACGGCCCGGAGCCGGTGCTTGCCCTCGGAGCAGGAGGGGCGCTGGAGAGTGGGCTCTTTGTAGGCTGGGTCATGGTCAAAACACGGCCAAATGTGGTTACATCTCTGCCATGGTGTTTGAAATTAGCTGTCACTTTTAATATGGCTGGTTTTCTCAAGTTAACACACTGGGTTATTGCCAGTGGAGGGAACATAATCCCCTCCTCCTGTCTCTCGGGCTGGTGCTTTATTGACTGAGTTACGTTGCTCCTCCAAGAAGAGGACTGCTGCAGAAGGCAGTCCTCTCCTCGGGAGGTATTTGTCTGGACACTCTAGAAAAGCCTGGATATTGCCCCTGAATACCTGCAATTTGCAAAATACTGTCCTTTGATAGATTTATGTAGTATTCTCCCTACTTCTGTTCACACATGAAGCAAGGAAAATCTGCAAGTAATGCTCTCTGGGGTGTAGAAATATCTGTTTGGAGAAGGTCCTAGTGGTCATATTGATGAAGTGAGTGGCATTCTATGTGCAAGTACTTTTCTGCCTCAGATTTATTTGAAACACAGTATGGGAATAAAATAAAATGGAGAGAAACATTTAAAAAAAGGCTTGGAGTTGGTCACAGCTGTTTTTCTTTCTTTTCCAGATCCTTTCTTGTGGAAGTACTTTGTTTGGTGTGATTCATTTACTTGTCTTATTTTATTAAGCCTTACAGCTTCATCCATAATAGAGGCATCCTTCATTATTCCCTTTGCCTTACAAAGGCAAAATACCATGGATGTCACTGACTTCCCATAATTATAGCTGATGGTTTGATTATCCGGATTTTTCCAAAGCATGCTGGGAGAAGCATCGCTGCCCATCTGAACTATTGATATCCCGGCATGCGGATTGTTAGCAATATATTATGTCTGGCTGGAGGAAAAATCCTTGTGATAAAGACACAGCCAACTGCTAGAAGTCATGGACAAGTTGTGTAGCAACTTAATGATTTTTTTCATGTTATACTTAATGCTTAGTCTGTACAGTTTGGGGTTTTGCAGTGGGGTTTTTTTGAGGGGTGATCTCTGGGATTATTTTCTGAAGTAGAACATGGCTTAGGAAAGCACAACCATGTTCTTAGGTGATGAAAGGGCACATGTAAAGTGAACAATGCGCTGATGTACATATCAGAAGGGTTGGTCGTCTTGTAGTAGGAGACCACTTTCATTTTATCCTCTCTCTCCTGAAACTGGTCCCGGCTCTGATCTGTGCAGTGGCTCTGTGGGGTCGGTCAGGGTGACATGGTAGAGAAAACACTAACATGACCCTTGGAAATTGTGTGTGGCTTCTTGTGTCGGCTTTGTTACTGGCCTTCTGGCTGGCATTGGGCAAATCGTTTCAATCCTTCAGCCCCAGTTTTCACGTCTAGTGTATGGGAGTAGCAATGCTGACTGCCCGTGTAAGGAGTTTGGATGCTTCATCCCCAGGGAAGGTTGATTCTGGTCTCCTTTGTAGACAGTAGCAGAGGACAGACGTTTGACTCCTCAGATCTCTGCAGAAGAAGGTTTATTCTTCAGCTGTGGCCAGTGAAGAGCCTTTGGTTGTGAAGAGTAATGAGAAAGTGACCTCTGATTCCAAAAACGTATCTTTGAAATGGTTCCAGTGTATAAGATTTCTGCAAACTTTTAAGTACATGAGAAATTTGAAGAACCTGATTAATTATAGGATGTACTGACAAATGTTTATAAAGTCATTTTGTGCCTGAAGAATAGGTGTGAAACTGTGTGTGAAAGCACTGGTAATTTTGCAGAGGAGACAATGCATGGGGCTTTCTGCTTTCAATATGGAACTGTGTGCACTGCTTTCATTTTACACATTATTATAGCTGAATCTTTTATATACACTGATGAGAGTGATGGGAAGCTGCTTCATTATTTTGGAGGCTCACTCAAAATATTTTATTTCTTTCAGAGACTTGAAGATAGAAAATCTGTTGCTAGATGAAGACAACAATATCAAGCTTATTGGTATGAAACCAGTTTGGCAATTCCAGTAATTAAAATTGCTAGTTTTATAAAGAGAGTTTTTGAGACTTCATAATCCTTCATGTGACAACTGCTAATGTTGCTGCAGAGAGGAGCCGAGAGAGTATAGATAGCAATCAAGCTGTTCCTGACAGCATCTTGTGAAAGAAATGTTCCAAATAATTCAGCTTTAACTGGGTATGGGAATAATTCTTCATCTTTTAACAAACAGCTTTCATATTTAGATCGGGAACTTTGTAAAGAATTAAAGAATTGACACCACAGAAGTAATTTATTTTATTATCTTGATTATTTCATATTTACTAAGGATTGGATTCTGCCCCCATATGCATATGCTTCCACTGAAGTCAGTGGGAGTTGCACACATTTTTAGCAGCTGGCAAAATTTGGTCTTATATTTATATTCGTTAAATTTGCTTCCAGCACCCAAGACGAATTTGGTTTAGAGGACTGTTAAAAAATAAAAAACATCAATGATAGAGTCTTGATTGTATTCGGGTATCAGTTGTATGCAGCGCTTGACTCATTCAAGTTGTGCAGACATTTTAGATTAATCATCAGTGGGTATAGTCTCTCACTGCCTCTGCGCAACTCCCATTAATGTTAATGTGGGCATTGAAAAGCAAATATGCCCTTCACAAAAAAACCCCAAACATCTGTTTGTATTTATCTCCATTCCTACACTTTTGCCAACAGCAGTGTCTGTCATTGCAGACTTGAAAACTCAACTGACTGACTTTCTTCAAAAGGTTTCATGATCTGAAAAGTGATGAAAAACACTTAACATTCGGGTCAAATGGGCACTCACTGTAACACATGAAGCACGTGCATCTCTAAACAAACAAGAGGAGGATGGTTAATGAAATCTGAAATAATCAAAATTTACTTAGGGAATTCAGCCTTTGGAAACATTACCCTGAGTTTTAGTCATTCCTCTGTAGCGAATCAACTGACTGGGAAAATAATAGCAAAAGAGAACTGTGCATTACCTCAGCTACGGGTCAAGAGGATACCGATATGTTGCCATGAATCATTCATCAGTAATGACGGATACCACCCATTATCTTGATTTAGCAGATAAGTGAGACCAGATGGTTTGCAACAGTGCTGTATGAACATCTGATAAATTTGAAAAATTTCTATAACTTTCCTGTTATTGGGTGTTTGATTACACAACAGTATGTGAACTTGACATCCAAACCCCGACCTAATCAGATGATACATCTGCAATTAAAACTTACATGCCAAAAAATGACTTCAGAACTGTTCCTGCAGTTTCATTTGCTTCAGTTACATAGAAAGGTCTCCTCGCAGTGGGTGGCGTGGGAAGAATAGAGAAAAGAGACAGTTCGATCTTCCGTAGCCTCACTGGCGTTTAAATAAATTGTCCTCGGGTCTGCAGCCTGATGTTTTAAGCAAAGCAGATTGTACACAGTATGTATTTTAAAACAAAGCAATTAAATCCCACCGTCCAGCTGGGTAAGTTATAGAAACATTAAGGTTGCTTTATTAGTAATAATTTTGTTGTAAGTAAAACCAGATTTAATGTCACAGTCAGCTCATGCTGTATCTTGCTAGCGATGCTGGTGATCTCTGGTTGTTCACCCTGAAGAAGCAGTGCCTCCGTTGTTCATGCTCTGTCTGCTGTGCTTGCGGGGAAAGCTGGAGTGGGGGCTGCAGGAACCAGCCTCAGGTCCCTGGAAAACCTCTCCTCACTGACACATCTTCTCCAGGTGGTTGCAGAAGTAGTGCTTGAGCTGCTGCGCAGCTTTCCATTGCCACCAGGTTTTCCCAGGACAAGGAAAACTTTCTAGCACCCATCTGTGGCTGGTGGAATAGACCAGATATTTTACACCTCTTCCTCTTCCCCGTATGTTCCCTCACTCAGCTCATTCAGTGCTTAGTACAATGTTTTATGTAGTCTGTCTTTCAAGAAACTGGTGGATCAGTTGTGTCATCACATAGTCCTGCCCAGGAAGGTTCTTGAGGAGTGAAGAACAGGTTTTGAGAAATTATGTGCTGCTTTTCATGCTTGGGAGAAGAGACTCTAAGCCCAGCTCATATTAACTGCTTTGGAGCAGGCGCTTGGTCTCCATTTCTTGTGCAGCAACAAACACACTAATACCTGATAAAAATGTTGCTTTTGTAATACCTGTGAAATAAAGAAAAAGCACCATAAAGGAAAAAGAAAAGGTGGAATGAAGATTAAAAAATCAAAGTCCCTGCTCATTCCTGCGTTTCAATGAGAACTGAATCCCTTGAGTCCCTTTCTTCACCCAGCTGCTTAATGGCACCTTGCTTTTGTTACTCTTTTCAGCTACGTGACAAGGTGGTTTAGAATATGTTCTTAGATAGTATTATTAGAAAAATTCTCTTTGCTGTGTTATGTGGACTTAGCTGTCTGTTAAGTCTCAAATCTAAGAACATCAGAGCTGGAAATGCTGAAAGTAATTCACCTCTTTCCATCTGCCAGCCCATGGTGGTAGGTGTCTGATAAGGGTGCCGTGAAAAGCCACTCAGGGGCCATGCAAAGTCCTTGGCGTCCTGCTTGAGGAGCAATGGCACCAAAAGGACACTGCCAACACGCAGCTCTGCTGAGCTCTGTGGAGCTCTGCTGGTCAAACTTCTCCACGAGCTTGGTGCTAAGTCTTCTGTTATTAAATAACTCTTTCCCCATTCCAACTGTCACAGCTTTAGAGATAACCATATAACCATAGCTTAATGTTGATTTCCTGGAGGCGTTAAAAGAGTAGTAGTGTAATGCGGTGCTTCGATAGTAGGAGCAGTGGGGGTGGTGGAGTTTGCATGTCATAATATTTACTTTGGAAAACCAAGTGTGGCCTTTGATCTAAATTCTGTAATTAGTTCGGCTTATTGAAAGGAAACCCAAGACAGGCAGGAATGGCAGTGAAATTATCAGTGCTGTTGGTAATACCCTTCTTATCAAGATCAGCAGTGCATCCTTAGTAAAGGTCACACTGCGATCATGATGTGCTGCCACGGTGTTAATAACAACATTCCCAATTCTTTTGCAGCGAAGTCCCTGTCCCAAATATGCACGTGTTTGCACACATTCTGCATGTCAACAGGCACTAGGAAAGAAAGAAGAGTATACCAGCCTAGATTAAATGAATGAGCTGAAAAAAAAAGAATGAGTGAATAAGGTGTTTAAAGTTTAAGCAGATAAAATAATGACAGCCTCCACTCGAGTATACCTCCATTGATAATGATAAAGGGATGCTGATTTACACCATCTCAGAATATAGCACTTCTATACTTCAATTATGAAACATTATATTACAGTCAAGTAATTTTGAGGTGGTCTGACACAGTAGGGTAAAGACCATGGATAATACTGTGTGGAGACATTATTTCTAGGAGTTTTTAAAAGTATTTTACAGTTACATTAACTCATCTTGGGCCATAGATAATAAATATGTTAATTAAGTAAATGGATCCTCGAAAGTATTTGTTTAAGCCCCAGGGATAACACATATGTAGCAGAGACGATTAAGCAGCGTTCAGAGACAATTGTTTCCCATCAGAGGTAAGGAAATTGTCTTGATCCTCGCTTCAGATTTGACAATGTTCTCCAGCAAACCCCTTTGAGCCTCGTTAGATGTTAAATATGGTGATACTTGCTCTCTCCTCTGCTTGTCTCACTCTCAGAAATGCAACCAGTCAAGTGGAAAGCGCTGTGCGGTCATTTGGGCACTCCAGCTCACATAGTCATCTTTATAATTGCATTTTTTTGTAAGCATTATTGGTTTTTTGCCTGCTTTTGTAAGGGAGCAAGGCTTATGTGACCGCCCTGTCAGGGCACTTCTGATATCTTCAGGAACTCCTGTCTGGTTTCAGCCAAATTTAACGTGGGGTAAAAGCTAAAGGACAGACCATTACTTCAAGTCTTACGCAAATCAGTAGGCAGATAGAGGAGAGAGACCCAGATAAATGACTCTGTGGAGAGAGAGTGTTGCGTGGCCTCAGCAGTTGCCTGCTGCGTTCGGCCGGCCAGCTGTGATGCCGTTAGCCCAGCCAGGCCGGTGGGTAGCACGCCCAGAAAGCTGCTGTCTTCCGAGACACGCGGATGCAAGACACAAGCCTGTCGGCAGAGGATCCAGCGGTCTGCTTCTCCTGACCGCCTCATTTCTGTATAAGGCAGCTTTCATTTTAAACACGCATGCTTTCTGGGAATTTTTAAAAAAGACTGGATCGGAAAAAAAAAGGAACAAAACAGATGTCAGTGTTCTTCATAGCGGTGGTTTTGTTGTTGCAGCTGCCATCAATAACAAGTTATTAATAAACGCGATCATCTTTGTGACCTCACTAGATCCGCTGCTCCTGGATGTGTTGCCCTGCGGCGAAGGCCGTTAGCCCAGCCTGTCAGCTTTGCCCATGTCATCCTCCTCCTTGCAAGCTTGTCTTGCTTCTTCCCCTTATCACGTGGAGTTGTTTGACTTCACCTTCAATACCCTTTGCAACCTCTCCTCGCCTGCTACGTCAGCTCTGGTTTCATAATTGCTTCCTCGCCAAGCGTGGGCTGCCACTAGGCAGGGTGGGCTCGCGCTCCCCTCGCTGCACATTGCCCCCAGCCGCTTCTGCTGCTGGTGCGGCTCTGTCTGCCTTTCTTCCCTTGCTCAGTGGTTTAATTTTTAAGCTCCTTCCCTAAACCCAGCTGAGCCCGCAGCCGTAGCAGTGCTGGAGCAGACGGGGGAGCTTTTGGGAAGACCCTTCTCAGCGCCAGCCTGGTCTAGGGTCTGCTGAGAGCCCTTGGGAAACCACAGCCCTCTTCCGTGCAGGGGGCTGCCTCTTGCCTCTGGTCTGCTCACAGTGCCAGCCTTTGCCAGTCCCTTGTTATTATCGCCAGCAAAAGAGAGTCTGATCCAGCCAGGGGTCAGAAATCATAACTCAAGGCAGAAGTCGGGGAGGGGGGGAATCGAATCAACACATTCCCCTTCTTGCTCCAAGATCTCCCTGTGTTATTTCAGAGCCGAAATGCTGACTCTGCAACCCTGTGCATTGCCACAGTAGTCCCAGAAAGCAACCCCCGCCCCCACCTTACGTCTTACAGCTCATTTACACGATTTAGAGGAAAATGTTGAAGAAGTCCCACTTAAACTTGCTCTCTCAGTAGCACACTGCAGCAGTACGGAATCCACGACAGCCCGAGGTGGCTTTCTGCTCTATGCCCATCACGTCATGCCTGGGACAAGCTCAGGTCTGGTTGTTGCCATCCAATTACCAGTGAAATGTAGTTGCTTTGTGTATGACATATTGATAATCGTACACATTCTAAGACTTTTTTGTTATTGCTCGTGGAAATCTCTTGTTATTTAGCACCTCAGAGGAACGAATTGTATAAAATTATTGCATGTAGATGATTTTTTTTCTTAGGCAGTTCGTTGCTTAGCTTTTGGAAAAAAATGTGGGTTTTTTTCCTTGTGTTCTAGTGCAGTTTTACTGTATCTGTCTCTTTCATAACTCTATCTGTGCCTTTCACAGACTTTGGATTGAGCAACTGTGCAGGCATCTTGGGTTATTCTGATCCATTCAGCACCCAGTGTGGGAGCCCAGCATATGCAGCCCCTGAACTTCTGGCAAGGAAAAAATATGGGCCCAAAATAGACGTTTGGTCCATGTGAGTTACTTTCCTAATTTATAATTGTTATTACTGTCATCGTTATCCATTGCTTAAATAAGAAACATTATTCGTGTATTTGGTTACTCCAAGCAATAAAATCTGTTTAATTAGTATGACTCTGGGAACTAAATTGCACAGATGTCTTGTTTTGAAATAATCTATATGTACCTGTATATAGATCGCTAGAGCATATAGCATGGAGAGATTTCAGTAAAGCACAACTGTTGATCAGTGATGTTCAGACATAGTAGAAGACATGGCCCTGGCACAAGAGGACCAATACCTTTTTAAGTTTTCTGCAAAGGATGCTCAAGCATTCACATGGGCTTTGAGCACTATCCGCAGTCAGCTTTAACAAGAAATGTGAAATCGAGTCAGGTCATCACTGAAAGCACAGTCGTTAAAGAGGAAATAAAAATGGCCAGAAAACTTGTGAGCCTTAGTGAGCTTACTAGTGTTCAGGCAAAAGAACACACAGAATTCCCTGGTGCCAGAGGCACAGGAAGCTACAAAGTTGTTTTGAAGTCAATGAATTTGTCTGCAGTACTGTTGTAGACTGTGCAACTCCCACTACCCTCTTGTTGGCCATGGACATGGTGTCGGTTATCCTTGTCAATCCTGGAGAGGAATTAGCTGAAATCACTTGAGTTTTAGCTTTAGTTTCAGTATCGATAGATTTTTCCCTCACCAAGTGGGGATAATAACATTTGTATAAATGTCAATGAAATAACAGAATTATGGTAATTCCCAAGCTGAAGTATTTGGAATGCTTGGAAAATGTAGTGTACCGTATAAGCACTACTATTGCTAAGAGAGATTGGCCATAGTTTGTATGTGAGACTAGGACCTGGCTTAAATTCATCTCAGTTTGACACTGTGGGTCTCCTGTTGCACCTCAAGGCTCTTTAGAACTTCCTCTGCTGAAGCCTACTTTGCAGTCTGTCCTCCAAGGAGACCCACAGGTTGATCATTGCATGACTACTGAATTTCTTACTCCACCCGTGGGCCATCCGTCCACATCAAGGGTGAGAGTACCAGCCCTGAGGAACCCAGGCAAATAGCACGGTCATTCTTGTAAACCATTTAAAATTCTTCAGTAATAATGTCCTGCTCTGTTTTTAATTAAAAAAAAAGAAAGTATGGTTAACTCCACTCCTTCCTCATGTCTGAACAAATTATCTCTGTGATCACGGTTTGTGACACCACACCAGTTTATTTTCCTTCTGTTCACATACGTGCATTCAGTAGTCTGGGGAAACAAATTCCCAAAAGGGAGAAATTCCACTTAAATTGGGTTTAAAGCCCTCTTAAGATGAAAAAGAAGAAGACTGCCCCACCCACTTGTCACTGCTAGTTTTGCTGGGCAGAAGTAATCAGTAAGTTTTCTGCTCTGAAAAATGTAATTGTTCACACCTTGTCTTTGGGCTGCACCAGAGGCCACGGAGGTCAGTGGAAACCTTTGGGCACTGAACCGAGACCAGTGATGTCCCCGTTGGTGCGGGCAGTCATTCCACACCCACGGCAGCACCAGGACAAGGCCTCCAAAAGCAGGATGTTTATGTAGCCTGAAGAGAGACTTAGTTGTGGCGTGGTGTTAAGCCGAGGAGTTGCCTAAGAGCTGGGCTCAGTTCTGTGGCTCCCAGCTTATGTCCTACACATTGTGTCACCCTCCATGAGCAAACCTCTGGGAATTCTTGCCCAAATTGTTGTGTGCAATGGAAGAGAGAGCTTTTTTTTCAGTCTTTTTTAATAGCTGTCAGACATTAAAGATGAAGTACAGTCACTAAAACATAAGCTTGAGTTTTTTCTTGTTCCTGATCATTTTGGTTTCTTCTTCTCTATGCTTTGTTTTAGTGGGGTGAACATGTATGCAATGTTGACTGGAACATTACCTTTTACCGTGGAGCCATTCAGCCTGAGAGCTTTATACCAGAAAATGGTGGACAAGGAAATGAACCCTTTTCCAACCCAGCTCTCTACAGGTAATCAAGGGTGTGTGCTGGGACCTGTTCAAATCCAGTTGGTCAGAACCATTATGTTGAATTCTGGATTGTGAGTCATGCTGCCGACATGGCACGCTAATTGTGAAAAATAGCCTTTTTTTCATTTTAGCCTCCAAAAGGTCTGCGGGAGTTGCTGTAGTATAACTCCTTTTGCTTTGATTTCTGTATGTAAGCTGGAGAAGTGCCAACCTGTGCTGAATATGAGAGGTACAAACCTGTGAAAATCTGTGAAACTGCTTTTGTAGAGTAGTTGGTCAGTTTTGCATGTTCAGAAGATTTTAGTGTAGGGTATGGATGCATGAACACATTATTTTGCAGTAACAAATTCCTGGGCATTATCATGGCTAGGGCTGAGTGATAAGCTACCTTGAATGACCTCACATTTATTGTGGAATAATGACATGCACACATAAAGTTATTTTGGGACAGTGGCCTGTGATAACCTTTGTGTGTTCACAAAATGCAAAATTGCTCATGTATTTGTATTAGAAATATTAATTCCCACTTCAAAGTCACATCACTAGGCAACAAAATCATTTTTCAGCTTATAGCAAGACCGTTGTCAGCATTTGGAACAAAGTCTGTTTTGTAGTTGGGTTTTATTTTTGTATGCTAAATTTATTGTTCATGGAGAGCTTCTGTTCTCATTATCTGGCAGCCTGTTTACAAGGGGCATTCAATAAAATTAAAAGATTGCAAATAGAAAAAGGGTAACAGAGCATACATTTTCACTCAGTACACTAAGAATGGCAACCATTGTTATGGGGGAGAATAGAAAACCCTTGGAAATTGTAGCACAAGTTGAATTCTCCAAGTATGGATTTACCTGCATACGAAAGAGGTAGCTCGTTAAGGATTTTCTCACGCAGGTCATCTGTGGATGAAGAAGAGTATGTTGTTCCTTGTTCCCTCAGCATCTGTATGAAACAAACTTTTCCTGCCAGCAGCTCCTATTGCTGGTGTATTTTAGAGTGGTAGGTTTACAAGAGAGCTGGGATGCTGCAAGTCTCGTAGTCCATTCAATGCAATTAGAGTGTTTGGTATTTCCATTCTGGAGAGTTCCTGTTAGGATTCTGTTGCACAAAATGGCTATTTTAATGTTCTAGCACGTGGCCTAAAGCCCCACTGAGTAAATTAAGAGAAAGATTATACTGACTGTTTCGTGCTGTACTGATCTAGATGCCAAATCCTGCATCAATTGCAAAGTTACTCTTGAATTCAGGGACTTGTGTGTCATAGTAAACATCTACCAATTTTGGCAAAAAAATTACCAATCTTACCTCCCAGAGTGAGGCTTTTACCAGTAAAGAGCAGTTATATGATGCCTGTGTAGTGTCTTTGAACCAATAGACTCTTTCCCCAATCATTTTCTTTCAGTTGTCTTTAAGTGGGAGATTTCACTGACTTCACTGGGACAACTCATGTGTTAAAGGCTGAATCACCCGCGAAAAGCCTGTAGAAGGCGGGTAGACAGACCTTGGGTAGCAAAAAAATAACATCACTTTTGGCAGGTTGCATATTACTGGTTCATTCATCCTACCATTTCATCATGGAGATCAAATTTTCTCACAGATGTGTCTCTCTATCACTTGTAGCTCACTGACACGGTGGTCTCCAGTGAAAATGGAGATGTTTATCCTGTGAGAACTATAGCAGCTTGAACTTTCAGAAATGATGGCGAATTAATGGAATAGATTTTAATGTGTCAACTTTTACTCACTGTGAACAAAGGTACACATCAGTTCTTGATCTAAGTCAGTGACCTTGCGCATTCACTGACATGGCAAACTGTGATTTAAGATGATATTTGTTCTAGCCATGGTTAGGCTTTGGGTCAGTAGGTAGGAATTCTGCTCCTCTGCCAGTTGTTGTGTTCGTTAACTTCTTAGGCTTATGGATCTTTTTCTTTAATCAGGCTTTCTTTTTCTGTAAATTCATATACAGAGAATTTTTGCAGGAGTCCGTTTTGCTTGTTCAGTATGTTGTCTTTCAATATTTCATTTCACAGTTACTGAACACACAGTCCCATTGTAATAGTAGCCAGTCTTATCACTAGCGGGAGTGTATTTTATTTGTATTAGTTAAAACATTGAGTGACTGAGTGCCCAGAGCAACTGTGTAGCAACAGGGAATATTTGGAGTTAGTGTTTGATTTTCCCATTTAGGAAACTGTTTTTCATTAAGCTTCTTAAACAAAACAGCTATCTGATTATTGATTTTGGTGAGCAGAGTTCAGTTGTCCAGGAAGTTGGTGTACACCTTGCACACATTCCCTGGTTATCCTCAATTTACCGCTTCTGTGTGTTCATGGTCTTCCTTCTGGAGCTGAGAAATGAAGCAGAGATGAGAAGAGCCGTTGTCTACCCATGCCTGTAGTTTAGATGAAGGATTTTATTAGGTGGACCTCACTGGTGGCTTGTGAAATGACCTCGTTGCATTTTCTCTGTCCGGTTTTGTAAGCAACACCCGTGCGCCACATTTTAACCAGGCACACCCTAAGCGTGAGCAAGACACGGAGCTGGTTTCAGTCATGATGAGGAACGTGAAGACAGCAGAGGTCTTGAAGTCCCCACTGAAGCGCCCTCCGTTTCTGTTCGTTGCTGAGCTCTGTACGTCAAGGGAAGTTAAAGAGAAATGTAGCTTCTTGTGACGCTGATCTCTCATTTGTCAAGAGAACAACATTTACCCCAAAATTATAGCGTGGGAACAAAACTCCGCTGAGCACAGGTCACTGGCTAATTAGATTAGTGCTGTCCTTGAGCTCGTCATTAACGAGGCCTCACATAATGAGGCCCTGGTGGGGTGCTTCACAGCGCCCTTTGTTCGCCAGCCCACTTGGTGCAGCAGGAAAAATTACTTCAGGTGCAGTGGGTCCAAAAATCGATCAAGCAGCTTCATCTTTGCTTCCTGGGGGATTTATTTTGCTGTCCCGCAGCCACAGGGCTAACTGGAAAAGGCTTCTCTCCTCCTCGTACAATCCGACAGCTCAGATCAGCAAAGGTGCTGTTACCCATCTCCTCTGCATTGCCCAGGTCTGGCTGGACAGGGAGCCTTCTGGGGTTGGGGGGTGGATCTTCTCTCCAGAATGTTTCTCCCCGGTCTGGATCTGTTATTTCTGTGCTGCTTCACAAGCCTAACTTAAATACTCTGTCTTTTGCCGGGGCAGGGGGGGATTAAGATTTTTTAAGATTTTAGCTGATTTGGGGACTGAAGGTGGTGATGGAGCGGGGTGGTGTTGGTTTGGGGAGGGGTTATTTATTTTTCTCTGAACCCATGGGATGCCTGTGGTTTCTAACACAGAGATGGTGGAAGTACTGGAGAGAGAGGAGACGAAA
>Ga0181612_126049_pt1 | contig 20886 bp, 11 predicted proteins | sample HoacroProtozoa21_FD_119630 | JGI IMG/M metagenome (GOLD analysis project Ga0181612, IMG submission 119630) | Hoatzin crop microbial communities from Cojedes, Venezuel. Combined Assembly of Gp0051906, Gp0051904, Gp0051908
CCACTCGAGCATCTCTCCTTGACTTCAAAGAAAAAACGGAAACCTTGTTACACGGGTTTCCGTCCGTGGAGGTACCTAGCAGAGTCGAACTGCTCTAAACGGTTTTGCAGACCGTTACCTAACCGATCGGCCAAGGTACCATTTCGGAGTGCAAAGGTACGACTTTTCCATGAAACGACCAAACTTTTTCTCTATTTTTTCTTATAGCACTCTGGATTTTCCTTTTTTTGAAACTTTTGGCTTCTCAGCGGACAGCCCTCGCAGCCATAGCAGGGGTCGTTGGCGCGACGGATGAGCCGCCACGCTCTCCATGCCACAAAAATGAGGCATAGGGCGACAATAACGATGGTGAGAAACAGCTGCACGGCGACGGAATTGAAAAAAGTCGGCGCCGAGCTTTGAGGTTCGGCGCCGACAAATTAAGACGCTTGAAGGGTTAATACATCTTCATATACCAGTTCTGCTCGTCAGTCAAATCGACAACAGGATTCTTGTAGGAGAGCTTTTTGGCAATCCACTTGCATCCGAAGTTGCTGCCGTATCTGGTGTCATTGTTCTTGTGGCGAGCAATGCGGCAGAGGTCGCTGAAGCGCGTTCCCTCGAATGCCGACTCAAGGGCGAGTTCATCACAAATCAGGTCTTCCATCGCATTGATGGTGTCCTCTTTTGTTGCTGTCAGCGAGTCGATAGCCAACTGATAGGTCTCACGAAGCTCTGCGAATTTCAGGCCGACGATTGTGTCGAGCTGATAGGGCGAGAATGTGCCATCGCACTTGCCTGTTCCGATGGTGTGAATACCGCTGCCTGTCGCGAATGTGGAGCGGTTTTCGTCGCTGAGGAAAGGCACGCCGCCATTCAGACCGCGCAGATAGTTCTTGGAATTTTCAGAGATGTAGGTACTGTCGGAAAGCAGTTCCTCGCTGATGCCGTCCTTCAGTATGGCAAAGGCGATGTCGTAGTAGCCAAGACGGTTGACGCACTCTGCGATGCGCAGATAGATAGTGTTTGCACGGTAGAGCGGAATGTTGGCGTTGTTGAGCTTGTCGATGAAGTTGTAGCTCGAATCGTTGATGGTTCCGTCTTGCAAGCATCCGTAGCGGCGCACGTCGCCAAGAGTTGACTCTTTGATGATGTTGTTGGCCGCGCCAGATGGCGTATAGTAGTACTTCTGTGCGCTGGAGAGTGCATAGTAAGTGGGCGACGGGTCGATTTGACGCTCAAGCAGATAGCGTCCGACGCGTGCTTCCGAACTGTTCTGGAGTTCCTCTGAGGTGCTGTAGTAGTCGTAGCCGAAATATGCCGGCAGCGAGCTCACCGTTCCTCCCAAGCTGTTGACAGCCATTGGGATGATGGTGATGACGTTGGAAGCCGAGTTGGTGCCGAAGATGGATGTCCATTCAGAACCATTGAGAGACCTTTCAAAGTCGTTGGGAAGAGTTGCCTGCAGCGATCTGGGCAGACTGCCTACCGAGTAGGCCTGCTGGTTAATCTTCTGGGCGTTGAGATACTTGAAATAGCTGTTGGCTGCTTCCTGATACTGATGGTTTTCCAGATAGAGGTCGCCAATGATGAGGTCGATCGGAATCATACAGCGGTTGGACGGTATCTGCTTTGTTCCGCCGCTGTTGACATTTCCTGCAGGAATAGTACCGTAAGACGGAACCACCGTGCCGGAGAATGGCTTCAAACCCTCAACCAACTGGGAGCAGATATTATCACGGTTGATGGTGGCCGTAATAGTGCTGACCTGTCCGATAGTGGTGATGGGTTCTTCGAAGAACGGCACCTCGCCGTAGGTACGCACGAGCTGCAGATAAGCCCACGCCCTGATGGCCTTGGCCTCAGCATACTCAGGTATGGCCACGCTGCGCGAGGCGGTGCGCAGGGTTGTGTCGCGGTGGGCGATGTAGTAGTTGCAGTTGTTGATGATGCGGTAATAGACGTATGCCGAATCGAACTTGTTGGACGGACCGGCCGAGAAGTTGGCCAGCTCTCTGAGAGCCGTTTCAGAATACATGTTGGTTGTAACAAGGTCGCCCCTCATCACATTGAACAGCACATACTGGTCGGCTGCCTCCTGCATACTTTTCAGAATGCCGAAGGTGTAGAAGATGGAGTCGGTCTTCTCATTGAGTGCTGGGTCGAATATCTGTCGGTCAGACTTGCTCTCAAGCATGTCTTTGCAGGACGTGAGAATGGTTGTCCCGATAAGGCAGATGAGGCAGAATTTGAATATCTTGTTCATAACTTTCAATCTTTTGAAATAATGTGTTGTATCCAATTAGAGGTTGATTCTCATACCAAGCGTGAATGCGCGTCCGGCGGCGATGTTTCCAGCATCGATGCCCTGATAGAGCACTGAATTGCTGATGGAGAACTCGGGGTCGCTGCCCAGATAGTGGGTGAGCGTGAAGAGATTGGTGGCCTCTCCCCAGATGGCGAGTCCTTGCAACCACGAGAGATGCACAGGCACGTTGTAGGTGAGCCGCAGAGTCTTCAGACGCAGATAGCTGCCGTCCTCAATCCAGCGGTCGCTGAAGCGTGAGTTGCCAATTTCGTCGGCATAGCTGATGCGCGGAATGTTGGTAACCTGGCCTTCATAGCGCCAGCGGTTGGTCATGGCAGTGGTCTGGTTGTAGAAGTTCTTTCCGCCCTCAAGGATGCTGCGCTGGTAGTTGTAAACGTCGTTGCCAAGCGAGTAGTTGAATCCGAGATGGAGCGTCAGATGCTTCCAAGTGAAGTTGGTGAAAATGTTTCCGTAGATGTCGGGGTTGGGGTTGCCAATGATGGTCTTGTCGGCTTCGCTGATAATTCCATCGTTGTTGATGTCAACAAAGTGGACATCGCCAGACCTGAAGTACTGTTTTGCTCCAGTGGCATCAAGCATGTAGAGGTAGCCATTATTTCCGGCTGCCGAAGCTTCGGCATCGGTAGAGAATACGCCTGCGGTCTTGTAGCCGTAGAACACTCCCACGCTCTGTCCGACGATGGTAGCGATGTTGTCGGTGCCATATATAGAAGAGGTGTAGCCTTTGGCTGTCTTCTCGCCGTTCAGATAGATGTACTGGTCGTTGGGCAACGACTTGATTTCGTTGTTGTAGTGTCCCATGCTGGCACCTACTTCCCACTTCACGTTCTTTTTGTCGATAACCTTGCTAGTTACGGTAGCCTCGAAACCACGGTTCTCCAACGAGCCACCATTGCTCCAGTAGTTGTTGATACCAGCGAGCGGTTTGTCGAAGCTCTTGAGCGTCAACAGATTGGTGGTCTTGTTGAGATAGGTGTCGAAGATTACCGATACACGGTTGTTGAAGAAGTTGCCTCTGAAACCGACATTGAACTTGCCTGTCTTTTCCCACTTGATTTTCTCATTACCGATGTTGTTGAGCTGTGCTCCTACACCGGTGTTTCCGAGAAATCTTACGACGTTGAACGAGGTGCGTGCGGCATAGTTGCTGATGCCGTCGTTGCCAGAAACGTCGTATCCCACATGGAGCTGCAGATAGTTGACGGCCACTTTCTTCGGGAACCAATCTTCGTTGGTGAGCACCCATCCGCCCTGAATGCCAGGGAAGACGGCCCAGCTCACGCCGAAGAGCTTGGTGCCAGAGTCGCTGCCGAAGCGGCTGTTGGCCTCAAAGTCGAGCGTGCCTTGCAGGAAGTAACGGTTGCGATAGTTCCAGTCGATTTGGGCGTATGTGTCGATGCTCTTCCATGCGTCGTCGGTACCTGAGATAGCCTTATAGTCCATAGAGTTTGAGATGTTAGGCGTCTTGTCGTTGCCCGCGCTCTGATACTGACCTTCGGGAATGCTGTTGTCGAACTCGAAGATGTTGTAGCGGAAGCCTACGAGAGCCTTAAGGAAGTGGGCTCCGAGATGCTTCTCAAAGTTGAGTCGGGTGTCGCTTTGCACGCTGATTTCCTTTGAGAATAGCGAAACCGAGCGGCTCTGCACGCGGCCGATGCCGTTGATGAGGAACGTAGGCACGCCTCCGACAGGACGGTAGTATCGCTGCGAGTTACGGTTGAGGGTATAGCTGAACACTTCGGTGAGCTTCAGGTTTGAGTTGAACTCGTAGGTCGGAGCGATGGTAGCGTTGAAGAAGGTGTTCTCCACGCGGTTCTTGTTGACGGCTGTACCGTTGGCCAAGATGGCCTTTGGGTTGGCCAGCGTCAGGTCGGAGTTGAGACCGCTCACGAAGTCGTCGGGATCCTCAAGCGTTGACGACAATTCTCCTGTTGTGGTCATGTACTTGTAAGGATTGAGGAAAGGCGACTTGATGAGCGAAAGGAATGTTGGCGATGTGATTGTTCCTTCGGAGAAGCTCTCAGGAACTCCATCGTCGAGCACGTTGCGATTGAACTTGGTGAAGCTCATGTCGAAACGTGTGTAAAGTTTGCGTGTGATGCTGATGTCGGTGTTGAAGCGCACGTTCAGACGGTTGAATCCGTTTTCACGGGCAGTGCTCTTGGCGTCGGTGTAGCCGAGCGAGAGGTTGTACATACCGATGTTGTCACCACCTTGCACGTTGATGTTGTAGTTTTGGGTCAACGCGTTGTGATAAACTTCCTTCGTCCAGTCGGTGTTGTTGTGGTACTTGTTGTAGTACGGATTGTTGTTCTGCACGTCGCGCAGGAAGTTGAATATGGTGGTATTTTCAGAGATCTTGGGATATGTTCCCAGCATCTCCGTAGCATAGATGCGGAATTGGTCGGCATTCATCATGCTTGGCAGCTTCGGCACGAGTTCCAGTCCCACTCCGACGTTGGCGTCGATGCGGGTTGCCATGCTGTGGCCGCGCTTGGTGGTTATCAGGATGACGCCGTTGCCGCCCTTTGCACCGTAGATGGCCGTTCCGTTCTTGAGCACTTCCACCTTGTCTATGTCTTCAGGATTGATGTTGACAAACAAATTCATGTAGTCGCCCTGATGAAGCGATTCGCGGGTGGTCTGCATATCCTGAATCACTCCGTCGACGACGATGAGCGGCTGGACATCGGCATTGAGCGAGTTGATGCCTCGAATAAACATGGCTGCACCTGCTCCAGGTTCTCCAGAACGTCCGATAGTGCGCACGTCGGCTCCAAGCGTTGCCTGGATGTCGGGCTCTATCGTCTTGCTCGTAGTGTTGAGCTCGGTGAAAGAGTTGGATGCCAATATGTTGGTTCCGTTGTTATACATTGGGCGAAACCTATCGGAGTGCATCTTGATCAGCATCGGGCCGTGCTTGTCGATGGCCACCTGCTCGCTCATGTACTCAGGAGAGTGGACAAAGAGCGAGGTCTCGAAAGTGGGCACGGAAATCACGAAGTTTCCGTCTTCTTCGGTCATGGCCGTATAGCGGTTGTTGCCAAGCGTCTGTACCTGCACACCGGCGAGCGGGGCGTTGGTAGCAGCGTCGAGCACCTTTCCCTTGATTTCCATCATGGGATACTGCGGTCCTTTGGGCTGCGGCCGCTTTCTCACCGCCACAGTCTGTTCGGTGGCGCTTTGGTCTTCTGTGACATCCTCTTGCGCGAAGGCAGGAATCATGGTTCCCGACAACAAAAGGAGAGTTGTATAAAAGCGGAAACGATGGCTGAAGTTTCCAATATTATCTGTTCTCATATCTTTCTATTTTTATTGTTAGGAACGTCATTTATTGTTGCAGTAATTGCGGATATACTCATAGGATGAGTTGTCGCCAAACTTATAGTCGGGGTTCTCCTGGATGTAGTCCTCCAATTCTTTCGGGACGAGGATTACGCCTGCCATGCGGATCTCGTTGTCATAGAGGTCAGACTCGCTCGAAGTGTTGAACGAGCTGCGCACGCGCAGGTAAGGATAGTAACTGCCCGTTCCAACATAGCAGATGGGGAACTCGAATGTGCCGAAATATAGCACGCTGACATGCGAGGAGTCGCTGACGAACTTTTCGCCGTCGCCGAGCTGCTGTGTACGCGTCTGTCCCTTCTCGTTGTTGTAGCCAAGCGTTACCGACACGCAGTTGGGCCGGAGGTTGGTGGCGTTCACGTTGCTGATGTTGGCAGGAACGAAGACGCCGTAGATGTCGTAGGTGGTGGAAAGCACTCCGTGAAGGAAGAAGTCGATTTCAGGGCTGCTGCTCGACGATGTCGGCTTGACCGAATAGTAGAACAGCGACGACGTGCCTTCGGGCAGAACAAACTCTGTGGCGGGGTTGATTGACGATGTGGCGCTGTAATTCAGCGTTCCCAACTTCACGCCTGCCACGCTGTGGCTGGTAAGAATGCGTGCCCATGAGTTCCACGGCTTCATGCGGAAGCTGTCGGTAACCCATACATAGCCATTACTCATCTCTACGGCGTTGGCTCCATAGAAGAAGTCTTTGGCATCCTCAGTGTAGAGTCTGCGCGAGGGAGTTGACAGTGGGCTGTAAGCAGAGCTTGTGGAGATGAGCGAGTCAACATTTATATCATTGTAATTGTTGGTGCGCCCCGCAGTAAGGAGCTTCTTGTTGTCGAAGAAGTTGTTGTTGTAGGCCAAGTCGCGAACCAGATTGTAGTTAATCATAGAGTCGCGGAGATATTCCACGTCAACGTCCACCTTCTGGGTGTTGTCCTTGTTGATTGGGTCGGTAAAGGTGAAGCTTGGGGTGTACTGGAAATAGCTGTTGAGCTTTTCGCGGGCAGCGTTCCAAGCTTTGTTGTTGAGCAGCACCATGGTGTAGCTGCTGTCCTCAGCGGCCAAGTCGGCATTCAAGTAATAGAGGTAAATCTTATTATAATAGGTGAACACCGTGTCGAGATAAGTTATCTTGCCATCGACCGTGGGTCCCTGCAGACTTGCGCTCTCGTCGATGGTTGCCACCTTGTATTTGCGGAAATACTGGGCAATGGAGTCAATCTCGTAATCACGCTTGTCGAGATACTCATCGATGCTGGGATAGAAATCTGCCTTTCCGCTGATTACGTGAATCAGTCCGTTGCTGCTCGGAATGTTTTCCTCCAACAGGCTTCTGTAGTCGAATTTATAGTCGCCGACAATACCTGTGAAAGGATAGACTTTGTCGTTGAGCATACGGACGCTCTCCAACAATGTTCCTTTGGCACGGTGGATGTAGCGGGCCACATGGTTGTGGATGAACTCCTTGCGCAGGGTAGAGTTGTTTTCATTCTTGAGCGTTTCGTAATCGAATGTGCCATTCTTGGGAGCCCACACAGTGTAAACTTGAGTGGTGTCAAGACGGCTGGCAAACTCCGACTTGTCGAGCAGCTCGACAAACTGCGAAAGCTCGCTGTTGTTTCTGAGGTTCTGCAACAGGGAGACTTTACCTTGCGCCGAAACTTTCGTGTCGGCATCGTAATGGTCGTTCCAGTCAGAGCAGCCGATGGTCATGCTGCCTATGGATAAGGCAGCAATGACGGTCAGCGCACTTTTATATAATTTGATTGTTTTCATATCTGATGTCTGTTAAGATTGTCATTTTAGAACATGTCTTCAGGATAGGTCGGGTTGTTGTAAACACTCGTCGGGCAGAACTCGATGTAGTCGAGGTGGAACTGCGTGGAGTTGTTGTCGGGCAACACGCTCTTGAAGCGCAGCCAATACTCGCCCTGCTCAAACTGCTGCACGGTGATGATGCGGCGCAAGTCTTGAACGTTGGCGCGGGCCAATGTGCTTCCGGTATAGTAGGCCAACGGGCCGCGCATGTAGCCACGATTATGCATCGACTTGTCGGTGGCCACTCCATAGTCTTCCTCTTTAGTCCAGTCGACCCAACCGATGTTGGCATTAGTTCCCACCAGACGCATGTCGAGAGGAATGTCGAGTGCCTTCAGGTCTTCCAGACTCGAGCTCCTGCCAAGATAGAACTGCACCATACCACGCAGGTTGTTGGCAGTGTAGCCGACACGCAGCTCGTAGGTGCCATCGGGAACTGGCGGCAGACGGAACGCGAAGTCATAGACACCGATACAGTTGAACTCATCCTTCTGATAATTACTCCAGTTGTTCTCCATACCTGGCAGATAGAACACCATCGTGTTCTCGCCATTGTAAACCTTCATGTTGTCGAAGAATCCGTCTGGTATCTGCACGTAGTTTCCGCCGAGGCTCGAACCGCTGTGCTTGCCTTCTTTTCCTCCGTTGAGGGCCTTGATGACCGAGCCCTGCACTTGGCGAAGCGAGTTGTTGTTGAGCTCCCACATCAGCGAAGCATCGTCGAAACGCATTCTCTCGTTGAGTACGCCATGAGGCACATACTCGGTGTAGGCGAGCAGTCCGTCGATGGAGTGCATGTAGCCGTTGACGGCAGAGAAAGAACCATTCTTGTCAATGCCGATGCCTTGGTTCATTATGCTGTGAATGGCGGCCGAACCCTGACGAATGGGGTCGTCGGTGACGGTGTTGTGAGCCTTGTAGCGGTTCACGCTAAGCGTGTTGCCAGCAATGCGTTCAACCTTCATCAGCGTGTAAGGCAGCATCGTCTCGTAATACTCGTAGGGCTGCACGCTCGAGTTGGTATTGTTGGGCGACCAAACGAGGTTGCTGTAAGGCACTTTCTGCTTCAGGATATGATAGCGCACAAACATGTTAAGACAGTTCCACTGATTCTTGTAGTCGGTGCCGGTAGAGATTTCTATGCCGTTGTTGCGGGCATAGTCGTACCATCCGTCCGAACCTGCGCAACCGCCATAAAGCTCGTTGGCCTTGGCAGCCATTTGCTCAACGGTGGTGATGCCGTTCTGCTTGAACACCGAGTCGGTCTCCATGAACAAGGTGTAGCCCATGTAGCATACCGAAGGAACATAGAAATAAGTGGTCGATGGAGAAGTGAAAGTCTTCGACTGCTTTGTGAGCGAGTCGGACAATCCCGTTGCGTCCAACAATTCTCTGAACAACTTATAGCCGTTGTGCGTCTCCAGCTCACCGAAGACGAGGCGGTTTGAACGCCGCAGCACGTTGTCGATGACCTGCACGACGCCGTTCTCAACCTCATTGTCAGCTCCAGTGATTTTTGAACGCAGATTGATGACTGTGCTGCCAGAAAGACTGTCGATACTTGTGCTCAAGTCGCGTCCGAGCATGGTCTGGATGGTCACGTTCTCATTCATGTCAACAGTGAGCAACTCAGAGTTCACAATGTGATATTTGGCAATATCATTGCAGATGGAGTCGCGGGCAGACTCTTCCAAACTCTTCAGGTCGGAAGAGGTAAAGCCAACGTCGCCATTTTTATAGCATTCTTCAAGATATTCTTTTATTGCACTGTTGTTGGGTGCAAAGCAGGTGTACTGTCCGTAGCTTGCCATCAGCTTGTCAACTTTTGCTTTCTCCAGAATATAGAGGAAAGTGCTGAAGTTTGCCGTATCCTTTTTAAGGTAGCTCAGGATGGTCTCACCGGTGAAGGAGTAGAGATTCGACTCGTCAATGTCCTGCTTGCAGCTGCCAAGGCCGAAGCATAGAGGCAATGCGGTGATGAAAGCCAACCTTCTAAACAGTTTCATACTGATTATATTTTTCATAATTCTTCCATTTTAATGTTCAACATTAGCCCATCACTGATCAGTCTGACGTTTGTTGGTCTCTGTCTCCACATATACTGGATTCTGATGCAACAGACTGTTAATGTCAATCTGACTCTGCTGGATGGGGAAGTAGAGATAAGGCTCCGTCTTGAGTTTGTAGGAAACGACGTTTCCACCAGACTCATACTTGCGGATAATAAAGTTGACCATCACATTGTAAACCGGTGTGAACTGGTTGCCATTGTCCTGCCCAATTTGATAAAGTGTCTTTGAGAAGTCGCTGACGTTGGTATTCATGTGACGATAGCTGAAACGCACGAGGTCGAACCAGCGCTTGCCCTCGAAGCAAAGCTCGCGCTCACGCTCGGCAAGCACCAGCAGCTCCATTTTCTCTTTGGTCTCAAACTCTCCAATCTTCAGTGTGTCGGCAGAGTTCTGCTTCATGTTGCGCTTGCACACAGTCTGCACCAGATTGAAAGCGGAGTTGAGGCGGGTGTTGTCGTCGTCGCCCGACGCCAGCTGAACCAAAGCCTCGGCCTTCATGAGCATCACGTCGGTGAGACGATAGATAATCCAGTTCTGGTCGAAGGAGTCGTAAACGCGGCTGGGGGCGCGCGTAGCGGCCGTCTGGCTCGAGAAAGCGGTGGAAACCATCGAGTTGTCCATCATCTTGCGAATGTCGAACTCTGTAGCATCGCCGTCGGTGGGCGAATATACGTAGTTCCAGTAGCGATAGTCGTCTTTAGAGAAGAACACCGTCGTTCCGTCTTCCTTATTGGCACTGCTGGAGGGGTCGCCTCCGAAAATCTTCGATGCCATAAGTGCACCGTGAGCTGCGCCGCTCTCCGTCATGTAGTAGAGATACTGCAAGCCTCCGTTGCTGTTGGTGCTGCTGTGCTCCAGTTCAAAGATGTTCTCGTGCGAGTTGCCCAACGAGAAGTTCCGCACATAGTCCTGGCCTGCTTTGTAGAGGTGGTATATGTCGCTTTTCTCGGTAACGGCCGCCTGCGTCATCTGGTTCGTGTAGAGAGTGTCTTTCGCGGCAATCACCTTGTCGCAATAGTCCACACATGCCTGATAGTCGCTGGCGTCCTTGTGCATCGAGCCGCGCCAAAGGTGGATGTCGGCCAGCAGAGCATATATGGCATCGGTGGTGATGAAGCCGTTGTTCTTCCAGCTCGACGTGCCGTAGGTGCCAGTCTTCATACTGATGGATGCTGCCTCCACGAGGTCGTCGATGCACAACTGCAACACGCTGTCGGGCGACGACTGTCCGTAGTAGAAGTTCTGCGAGTCGTTCTCGAATGCCTCCTGATTGTAAGGCACGTCGCGGAAAGCTCTCACGAGATAGAAGTAGCAGAGCGAGCGGAGGGCCAGCATCTGCGCACGCACCACCTTGAGGTCGCCATCGGTGAACTCAGGGTCTATCTGCACGACCTCAGGCGCATGTTTGAGCACGAGGTTGCAGTCGTTGATAACTGTGTAGAACGCTCCCCAGTTGCAGTAAGAGTTGCTTCCGAGCAGGTTCATGGCAGTGATATTTCTAAGGTCGTTGTTGGAAAGCGAGCTCAGCTTGGCCAGCTCGTCAGAGCGGTAGGCTCCCCAGATGATGGCTCTCTGCTGGATGTCGGAGCTCAGCATTGCCTTGTAGGCTCCGGTGGTCATCATCTGCACGTCTTCCTTTGTCTTCCAATAATCCTCAAGCACCGTCTTGTCGGTAGGATAGATGGTGAGGAAATCTTCGCACGAGCAGAGCGTCAGCGCGACCGTTCCCATGATGAGGGACTTTTTGAATATATTGCTGAATTTCATAATCGTTCCTTTCTTTTAGAATCCAATCAAAACATTGAATGTAAACGACTTGGAGCGCGGGGTCTGCGAAGAGTCCATTGCCACTCCGAATGCTCCCGACGAATGCTCGGGGTCGGTTCCGGAGTATTTGCTCCATACCAGGAGGTTCTGAGCCGAAAGGTTGAAGTTGAGTTTCCTCAGACCGTAAGGCTTGAGCATCTTCTCCTTAAAGCTGTAGCCGATACGGGCGTAGTTGAAGCGCAGGAATGAGCCGTCTTCCACGTAACGGCTGCTGCCCTGGAAGTTGTAGCCCGAATTGTAGAGAGCGCGGGGAATATATGTTTGGTCGCCCTCTTTGCGCCAACGCCAGTTGGTTGCCAAGCTCTGGTTGTTGGTATTGTACATCTGCTCGATGGTACACTTGGCCCAGTTGACAACGTCGAAGCCTGTACGGAAGTTGAAGCTCGTGGTGAGCGTCCACTGTCCATAGCGGAAGTCGAAGCCGAAACCGCCGGAGAACTTCGGGTTGGAGTTGCCGAGATAAACGATGTCGAGAGAGTTGATTTGTCCGTCGTGGTTCACGTCCTCATAGATGGCGTCGCCACCCTTGAACTGATAGGTGGAGGTTCCGCTGGTGTTGTCGTAGTTGTAAACCAGCTGAACCGGCGTGGAACCGTTCATAAGCACGTTGCCGTTGGCATCGAGGGCGATAGGAGCAGTCTTGCCGCTCTTAAGGAAATCGTTGTTAATCCAGTCAGCAAATGAGTTGGCATCGTTCAGACCGCGTTTCTTCTGCTGGTCGAGCAGCCACTCATAAGAATACTGATAGACGCCCTTGTAGCGGAAACCGTAGATAGAGCCGACAGGGTTGCCTACCTGAATGCGCTTCAGATAAGAAGTTTTGTCGCGGTCGGTGGCGCTCCATGAGGAGTTGATGCCGTCGAGCACGCTCTGCTCCATTTCAACAATCTCGTTGAAATACTGTGCAATGTTGAAGTTGGCACCGAAGCTGAACTTGCCAATCTTGACAAGGTTGCGGGCGGAGATGTTCAAGTCCCATCCTTTGTTGGTCATCACGCCGACATTCTTCCATGCGAGCGAGCTGAAACCTACGGAGTTGGGGATTGAGCGGTTAGACATCAACATGTCGGATGTGCGCTTGTAGAACCAGTTGAACTCCGACTCGATCTTGTTGTCGAAGAAGCCGAAGTTGGCGCCGATGTTGTATTGGTCGGTGGTCTCCCACTTCAGTTCCGACAGCTGCAAGCCATCGACAGCGTATGCCGTCATGTTGCCGGTGCCAGGACCATAGACACCGTTGGTGGCATACTTGGAATACATGGTGTACTCATTTCCTGGACGGTTGCCCACGCGTCCCCAAGAGAGACGCAGAGCCAGCATCGAGAGCCAGTCGTTTGTGGGCTTCATGAATGCCTCGTCGCTGATGTTCCAACGACCGGAGACGCCTGGGAAGTAGCCCCATTTCTTGCCTTTTCCGAAACGAGTGCTGCCGTCGGCGCGGAGCGAGAAGCCGAGACTGTAGCGGCCTTTGTAAGATACGTGGCCTGAATAGACAAACGACATTCCCTTCGACTGTCCGTTGCCGGCCGACATGTTCTTCAGCGTGGCGTCAACCGTAGGCGACTGTATGCCGTTTGGCACGAGGCGCGAGGTTACGGTCTGGCTGTTGTTGTTGCCAATGTTGAACTCCCAGCGTCCCACCATAGTGGAGAACCAGTCTTCGTTGGCAAACTTCGGGGTAAACGTGAGTTGGTTTTTCACGTTGATGTAGAGCGAGTTGAAGTCATAGACGCTCGTCAGGTTATAGTTTTCGTTGGTCCATCCGTAGGTGTCGAGCGAACCGTCGTAATAGCTGGGTTTGCTCTCCGAGAAGATGTCCATGTAGATTGATCCCGCATATTTCAGACGAGTGTGCTCCTCGTCCTTGCCGAGCAGGTCGTATTCGATTTTGAACTCAGGCGAGATACGGTAGGTCTTGTCGTGTACGTAGGCCTTGTTGGCAATGGCCACGGGGTTTCCGATGGAGCGCACCGAACTCAGCTGATAGGATGATGTTCCGGCGATAGACGAACCGACGGCATTGCTGCTGCCCGTAGGAAGCATGATGTAGTATTCGTCGGTATCGCTGCCGTCAGCTCTCTGGCGATAGATGCTCATGTTTGGCGCCATGTTGAGGGCCTTGCCAAGCAGTCCTGCATAGTTCTGCTTGTTGGATGTATAGGTGAGCGGGAACGTCAGGCGGAAGGTGATGCGGTCGCTGACATAGTAGTCGAGGGCCAGACGTGTGGAGAAGCGGTCGAGTTTCTGCTTGATAATCGTACCGTTCTGATGGTCGTAGCCTGCCGACACACGGAAGTTGGCCTTCTCGCCACCACCGGAAATGGTGAGGTAGTGATACTGGCTCAGTCCAAACTGCTTGACAGACTTTGGCCAGTCGGTGTTGTTGTTCCAGTTCTCATATTCCGACCAGCTCTTGTTGTAGTTCAACTCGTTGACGTTGGAAGTCATCGTGGCGTCCTGAGTCGGGTTGTAGAATTCCTCCTTCATCAGCATCGTGTAGTCGTCGCCGTTGAGCAGGTTGTATCCCTTCGGCTGCCACGAGCCCTGCAAGCGGAGGTTGTATTCCACGCGAGCCTTACCGCGAGCACCACGCTTGGTTCTGATCTGGATAACACCGTTGGCGCCTCGCGAACCCCAGATGGCCGTTGCGGCAGCATCCTTAAGCACGTCGATGGCCTCGATGTCCTCGGTGTTGATGGAGAGCAGCTCAGCGTAGTTCTCTTCGTTGGCCGTCGTGAAGTCGAAGGTCTCGTCGGGGTTGTCGAAGATTTGGTCGTCAACGACAATCAGCGGCTGCGTGTTTCCGTTGATAGAGGTAACACCACGCAACTGCATCTTCGTTCCAGAACCGAGGTTACCAGAGTTGGCCACGATGTCGAGACCAGCAATCTTTCCCTGCAGTGCCTCGTCGGCGGTGGTGAATGCCAGACCTTCCACGTCGGCCATGTCCATCGTCTGTGTAGCCACCGACACCTCTTTCTTCGGAATGGAGAGACCGCCGGAGTTGAAACGTTTCTGCGACTTCACCACCACTTCCTTGATGGTGGTGTTGTCCTGCATGTGTATTTTAAAAGATGTACGCGAACCTATACTTAACGTAACGGTCTTGTAGCCGATATAGGAGATGGTGAGCTTGTCTTTCGGATTTTTCACCACCATCGCGAAGTTACCGTTGATGTCGGTTGTGGCAGCCGCAATAATACGGTTGTTGTCGTCGCGCTCCACAACGTTGGCTCCCATGATGGGGCCGAAGTTGTCGGAGACGGTTCCCGATATTCGCTGTCCCTGAGCCATTGCTGCCGTCGAGAACAGGCAGAAAAGCATGAGGATCAAATATTTTGTCTTGTTCATAACTTGTGAATTCTTTAGTTCTTTTCGTTTTCCTGCCCGAAGGCGGGAAAAGTGATAAAACTGTCTCTTACCTGTAAACGCCCTCCAAGAAGAGTTTCATCGAGCGGTTCCACCGCTTCATGGCTTGCTTCATGGCTCGTGCCGACTGCCAGTCGTTGTCGTAGCGGTCGGTGTCGCTGTGAGGATTCAACGCAGAGGATATCTCGTGTACTACGGCAAACGACGAGGTGCTGATGCTCGACGCTCTGGTTGCCGCAAGGTTGAACACGAAGTCGCGGGCCATCTTGTTGACCATAGCCGAACCGTTGCTGGTGATGACGTGCTGGTTGTCGCGGGCATCGGTAACAACCATGCGGTTGTCGCTTCCGCCTACATTTACCTTCTGGTAGATGCCCAGAGTGTCGGCGCACTGCGTCTGGAATGAGCCCGTCTCAAAGCTGTTGTCCACATAGATGGAGTTGTCCTGGAAGTGGTAGCGCACGAAGCGGTTGATTTCCTCAATCATCAGCTTGGCCTTGTTCTTGGCTTCCACAACGCGGGCGTCGGTCTCGTCCTGCGACTCAATCTCGGCAACCGACTGTTGCAGCTCGACGAGGTCGTCCCACGAAGGCAGTCCGGCTGCGAAAGCCGCTTCCATCGCGCTGTTGTTGGGAACATAGACCGTATAGTTATAGGTGTTGAAGAACTTCACATTGTAATCGAGGCCGTTGTTGCTCACGAAGACATTATACTTGTCCTGCTCGCTCGTGCCAAACGAGTTCTGAGTGTCGGAGATGCCGGCCCACGACATTACGTCGCTGTTCGACTGGCACAGGTTGTAGAAAAGACGCAGGTTTTCGTTCTCAAGCAAAGTCTTGTGAACAGAGTTCTGCGGGCCCTGAATGACGTGGTCCAGACGATAGGTGCGTCCGTTCTGGTGCGCGGAAACGCCGACCACATTCGAAGTGGGCAGTCCGTTGTCAATCTGGGCACCACTTCTCACGTACATGCTGCCTCCGGTTTGGTCCACTCTGATGGCGCCGCCATGCTTCGTCTTGTAATACTTGTTGCTGCCAACCACCTCACCCTTGTTGAGAACAACAGTGTGGTAGTTCAGAATGTCGGTCAGCTGCGTGGTAACGTTTGCGATGGCCACCACTCCCGTAGAGTCGCCGACGCTGTTAGTTGACGGGTCATACGACCATGCGGAGCACTGCAATGCCTTCGACGGCGTCCAGTAGAAGTGGAGCGCGCGCGGGCCCTCGCCGCTGCTGTTCATCTCGTGTCCGAGATAAGCCGGGTCTATATAGAAGCGGTCGAATGCCTCGTCGAGAGGAATAAAGAGAGCATAGTTGGCCGACATGGCAAGCAAGTAGGCATAGAAGTTGAGGTTGAGCGAAGGACTGTCGTTAGTCTTGTTCTGAATAGCCCAGTTCATCACTCGCATTGAGTCGGAAAGCAGTGCAGGAGCCGAAACGGCGTTGTAAGCCGACGGTCCGAACACCTTGTCAAGCATATAGACCACGCCATTGTTGGCAATCTTCACATCGTAAGTGTTATCCGAGTTTTTATGAATGAGCGAATCTTTTATTCCCATAGGATCGGAAGCATCGTCCATGATGTTGCCAAACTTGCTCGGAACGGAAGTGTTGAACGAGCTCTTCATAAGATTGGAGAGGAACGCGGCAACGATGTTCTGCGGAATAGAGTCGATATTGGCATTCAGATTGGCCTCGGTGTTGTCATATTTGCCGAAATTGTCGATAAGGAACGCTCCCTCGCCATTAGGCAGGAAATATTTCTTCATGGCATCATCGGTAGGAACGAAGATTGCGCAGATGTCTGACAGAGCACCGGCGCCGTTGCCGTTCTCATACTGATTCCATCCTGGATCGAAAGGCAGCAGGTTGAGCACTGCCGAACCATTGGGGTCGGTGCGCAACGCGTGCGTACCATCATTAAAATAGCGCACCTCGAAGATTGAGTCGGGAATGTTGCTCTTGCCCAAGTTCAGCAGGTATGCCTTGTAGTTGTTCGTAACCGTCGAATTGTAAACGGGAACGCTGAAGCGGTCGAGCATACGCGAGAAATAATTGCTCTCGCCGCTGTTTCTGATCACCTGCGCAATGTTGCCCGGTGGAACAAGCACGTCGTTTACCTGATGGATATAACCATTCTGGCAGGTAACGTCGCCCTTAATCACCTTGTTGCGGAACACGTAAGCCGAACCCTCAGTGTAAGGCGAGCCCGTGATAATCTCGAAGTCGCTCTTGCTGTTGCCATTGCTGGCAGAAGTGGTGATGTTGTTGGCGGTCATCTGCTCGCTCGTGAAGTGCACGAGCATCGGGCGTGTGGCATCAGAGACAACATAAATGTCCTTGTTTCTGAAGCGGTCCCAGTAAGAGTTGTTCTGCGGCATCTGCGAGGGAGTCGTCAGATGATAGATTGTGTCGATTACGTTTACAGCCGTAAGATGCTTCAACGCAATTCCTCGGGTGATGGTTCCGTTGGAGTTGTAGTTCGACAGCATCTCAAGGAGCATCGCATTGTCGAGCATCGACGTGTAGAGCAGCTGCTTCTTCTGCGACTCATTCAAATCGCTGTATCCACGAACACCCCAAGTGTTGTTGGCGAAGAAATTACTAAAGGCAGAGTCGTTGGCCACAAAGACCGTCTTCGAACCCGTCTTGCCCAACACATCTGCATACCCCAGGTCGTCAATCAACTGCAAATAGTTACTAAACTTACCCGTCAGAACGTCCTGATTGGGATTTTTCAGCGCATCATAAATGCTTGAGCCCAACCACGAAGGATAGTTGCCCTCGTCGTCGAGCTTGTAGCTGTCATGACAGCTGTAGAATCCGCCACAGGCCACCGCAACGCACGCTATCCTAAGCGCGTGCTGCCTTAGTCTTTCCAAGTGGTTATTCATACACATTAAGCTTTTAGTTATATTTTTATTATTTGTTTATTCGTGCAACAAACAGGCGATACTCAACCCGTTTTCACATTTTGGGTACAAATATACAAAGAATTTATCATTCAGAAAAGAGATTTAACTAAAATTTCTCAAAAAACTTTCTCAAACGGTCTTTTGGTCTCTTAAAAACGGCATTTTTTTGCCAAGCAATCCAATCAACGCCGCTGATGTCTTAATTCTGTGGCACTCCACAGCCTTCACAATGGCACTATTCAGCTTCCGCAACGACGCTCTGCAACAACGACCCGCAACCTTTCTCAGTAAATCAATTTGATTTAGTCGGTAAATCAATTTGATTTGCTCAGTAAATCAATTTGATTTGCTTGTTATGGTCGGGACGCTCAATCTGCCTCCTCGCATAAAAACGCCAATATTCTAATTTTTATATTAGAAGCGATGCGTTTTCGATTTTATTTCTTATTTTTGCATCCGAAATAATATAATCAAGAGACAAGCATTGCCCCTGTCTGGCCGTAAAACCAAGCTGGGGACACAAGATTCCCTCAATGCGGGAACGAAATCGCCTTCAGATGAAATTTTGCCGATAAAAGAAAATACAATATCGCTATGTTAGAAAAAATTATGTCAAACTTCCAGTCGCCCAAGAACAATATCATCGGACGACTGCTGCTTCGCGGCATGAACATCGGACACCGCCAGATAAGCCGATGGACGCTCAGCCAACTGCCGCGCGATGCTGCCTTCACCAACATCATCGACATAGGATGCGGCGGGGGATGGACGCTCAGCCGACTGCTCAAGCGCTGGAGCAAAGCCAACGTCGTCGGAATAGACGTCGCGGAAGCCAGCGTTGCCAAGAGCCTCGATTACAATGCTGAGGCTGTATCTTCCGGCCGTTGCAACGTTGTCCTTGGCAATGTCGCCTCGATGCCCTTCCCCGACGGGCATTTCGACGCTGCCACAGCCATTGAGACGGTGTATTTCTGGGATCCTCTCGACGACAGTCTCAGAGAGGTGCGCCGCTGCCTGAAAGACGGAGGATGGTTTGTCATCGGTCTCGAGGCAGGAAAGAAAAGCCAGGCCCAGTTCTGGTCGCGCCACGTCAGCGGCATGCATCCCTACGACGCTGAATATATCAAAGCGCGGCTCCTGGCCGCCGGCTTCCGCGACGTGGAGGCAGACCAGGGAATGATGTATGCACGCATCGTGGCAAGGAAATGAGAAAATTTTTATATCAGAAGTGATGTAGTCTTGATTTTATTTCGTAATTTTGCATTCGAAATAATATAATTAAGATGGAAAAGACAAAGTTGTCAACGGTTGTCAAGGCCTTGCGCAAAGAGTATGGCCTTACGCAAGAGGACCTGGCGATGAAGTCGGGCGTGGGACTTTGCTTCGTGCGCAATCTGGAGCAGGGCAAGCCTACACTGCGCATGGACAAGGTGAATCAGTTGTTGGATTTGTTTAATTACGAATTAACTGCAACAAAGAAATCATGAGACAGGCAAAAATATACCGCAAAGAGATTCCTGCCGGACTGCTTGTAGAAGAGGGCGGAGAATACAGGTTCAGCTATCTTGCGGACTATCTTGCGCGTGAGGACGCAGAGCCCGTAAGCCTCACGCTGCCGTTGCAGGAGGAGGCATACACGAGTCCTACGCTGTTCCCCTTTTTCGACGGGCTGATTCCCGAAGGATGGCTGCTTGACGTGGCTTTGCGCAACACCGACATCAGCGTGCTCGACCGAATGTCGCTGTTGTTGCTGTGCTGCAAGGATTGCATAGGCTCCGTCAGCGTGGTGTCTGTGGCCCATTCGGAGGCAAACAAAGAGGGAGGGCGAGAGTGATGTGCAAGTGCCTCTATTGTTATAAAAAACTGGAAGATGGCCGGAAGGACTTCCACCCGCATTGTGCCAAGAATTTTTTCGGCACGAAAGATGTTCCGCTGCTGGAATATCGCCACGAAGACCTGGACCGGCTCGCAGAGCAAATCATACGCGCACAGACATCGCTGACGGGCGTACAGCCCAAATTGTCGCTGAACCTCAGCCGACATGAGGGCTGCAGCCGTCTGACCATTGTCGGTCTTTGGGGAAACTACATATTCAAACCACAGACAGAGAACTATCCAGAGCTGCCCGAAAACGAAGACCTGACCATGCATCTTGCCGAAGCGGCAAAGATAAAGACAGCACCACACAGCCTTGTGCGCATGGCGGACGGACGGCTGGGATATATCACCAAACGCATCGACCGCACAAGCAAGGGCGAGAAAATCGACATGGAGGACATGTGCCAACTGACACTGCATCCGACAGAGTATAAATACAAAGGGTCGCACGAACAGATTGCCAAGACCATCATGCGCTATTGCAGTACGCCAAAACTGGACCTGACCAACTATATGCAGCTGGTGCTGTTCTGCTTTGTTACAGGCAACAACGACATGCACTTGAAGAACTTCTCACTCTACCGGCCATCGGCGGGCTATCAACTGACGCCGGCCTACGACCTCGTAAATGTCGCCATAGCAAACCTGAACGACAAGGAAGAACTGACATTGCCCCTGTCTGGACGTAAAACGAAACTGGGAACACAAGATTTCATCAATGCAGGAAAGACGATGGGGCTGGAAGAGACAGTCGTGCTGCGTCTTATCTCGGGTCTGCATAAAGTCTTGCCCAAATGGAGGGGACTGATCGGGCTCTCCTTCCTGAGTGACGAGATGAAGGAACGATATGAGCAACTGATTGAATCGAGGCTCAATCGCCTTCAGACGTGATCTTGCCGCAATATATGTCAAAAACGCTTTCGCGACGCAGAAGCAGACCAGGGAATGATGTATGCGCGCATCGTGGCAAGGAAATGAGATTTTTTTTTTGAATAAAAAAACGGGAGTCGGCTGCTGTTTCGCAGAGGTAAAGTGTTATCTTTGCAAAAAATATAGACAAGACAATGAGCAGACTGAGTAAAGACGTGCAAATGAGGCGGTGTCTTTGGATTGTGGAGACACTGCTCACCCATCGCAAGGGAATGAGCTATGACGACATGATGGAGGAGTGGCGGCGCAGCTCTTACAACGATTTCGACGAAGAGTGCATCCCCAAACGCTCTTTCGGAAAATATCTGAACGACATTGAAGCCTATTTCCAAGTGTCAATCCGCTACGACGCGCATTGCGGGCGATATTTCCTCACCGACCCGGAGGAAATATACAACGACGAGTTTAAAAACCGACTTGTCAGCGGCTTCGCC
>Ga0181612_147250_pt1 | contig 20884 bp, 17 predicted proteins | sample HoacroProtozoa21_FD_119630 | JGI IMG/M metagenome (GOLD analysis project Ga0181612, IMG submission 119630) | Hoatzin crop microbial communities from Cojedes, Venezuel. Combined Assembly of Gp0051906, Gp0051904, Gp0051908
ACAGTCAAACACAAAAGAAGTGGCCAGCAGTTTGGAAACTGTGTAATTCTCCTGCGTGTTGCTCTGAAAATTGTTGTTTTAAGAATAACAGTGTTGTATCGGCAGTCTCTAAGACATCACTATAAAGTTTCTAAGATGAATGATTCTAAGTCACCTTAGTTCAAAAGAGAGAATGAACTAAGTTAGTGTAACGATGAAGTGGCATCTAAGAGGCCCAGAAGACTACAAAGGTTAACGTGATCTGTCGTACACTCACAGATCAACTCACCCTAAACTAACTCTCACAATGCAATGTTGGCATGCATTTTTTTTTTCTTTACAGCTTATTAGCATTCTAATTTTTCTAAAAAGCTGGGTGGAAATTTTGTAAACATTCACAAGTATTAGAGCTTTCCAAAATTATTCGTGTTTCTTAACTATCTTGTCACAAGGAAGGTATATAGCTGATAATGGGAATAATTTCTGTGCCACAGATAGCACATCTCTCACTCACTTGTCCTGTGGTCCTGCAGCAAGGACGTCAGAGGATTTCCTACACTTACCACATTTGTCCGGAGATATTTCTTTTTAAGGCACTTTGGCCTGTCTTTCAAGATCTGCATTAACTGATGTGTGATTCTAAGATGTATTCTCCCTCCTGAATTTATTTTAATCCAAAATACCTACGTGCATATATACATGTGTGTATAAAAAAACCCAAATATTATTAGTTACAAAATAATCTTTGTAGATGTGTTTTAAAGTTTAGAATTCCCAAATAAAACAATATTCCCAATATTATTCTAATTGTTTAAAATTATTCATATGCATTCCCCAGAGTACTGGGAAAGCAGATAGCAGAGGCTTTTTATATACAGTGTATAATTGACAAAATCAGGTTCCTGGCATACAGATGAAAAGGTGTCCCATTTCTGCTCGATGCACTTTCTGAAAACTTGTGAGGTGTTCTTTGATTCACTGAGTGCAATGTCTTGAGAAGAGCTGGGATAATTTTGAGGAGGGAGGAGACTGGTCTTTCAGGAAAAGTGATTACTCAGTATCCAGAGATCATGTGGGAACCAAGCGAAGGAGTATGTGTGTGGTCTGAGGTCAAGTGTCCCCATTGTTCAATGTAGTCTGTCTCTCAATAATGAACTAGTCATTCTGCAAGCTCTGCCTTTGTAACAGAGCCAAGAACAGAGGAAGATTTTAAGCCAGCACCTCACTGGTGTTCACGCTTGCCCCCATTGAATTTCATGGATGCTTAACTATTGCTTCTGAAAATGCTGCCTACTTTTTCTTATCTCTTCTGCCCTCTGAGACACAGGGAAACCAGGGGCTCCCCCTCATTTCAGTAGGGATGAGTCCTTTGCTGGAGAAGCACTGGCAGGTCCAAATCATTAAACTGGAGGAAGTTTTAGACTGTGGAGCCTGGCTTGCACAGTGCTGTAGCTATCAACTGCTAGCTTTGCCCCTGAGGCAAGAGCCACTATATCTGGCTAGGTTAATTAGGCTATGCTCAGGTAATTTTAAGCTTTAAAAGGGATATTCCTGAACTTTTAGTCTTCTAACACTCTGTCTGTTGCTTTGGAGATGCAGAGACCTGTGAGTAGAACTATTTAACAGTTTCTGTCCAAAAATTGGAACTGTGATGGCTATTTGACTTAAGTAGTTGGAGGATTTGTTTGGTTTTATTTTTCTTGAAAATGTTTAGAGGCCAGAAGTTAATGCTAGCTGATAAACTTTTCATTCCTTGAGCAGCACTCTAAAGGGGCTAGGTTCAGTTTTGAGCATTACCTCAGATGGTTTTCCTAAACAAATTTTGGGAGATGGTGGCTGGGCTGATTTTATTGGAAAATACTGTTTCCTTTCTGTGAGGCTTTATTCTAAATTATTATTTAAATATCTACATTAGGACTTGTCAGCCGAAAGTTCTTGGGCACATTGCAGCCTTCCAGAACCAGAGAGGATAGCTCATCTTGTGTTAATAGTCCTAATAGATTTTTCTTCTAAGTACACATCTAATTTTTCTTTTAATCCTTTCATTCTTTTTGGCTCCAAAATTTCCTGTAGCAGTAAGCTCCATATTTTAATTACACATTAAACAATAAAGTATTTCTTTCTGTTAACTTTAAACAGGGTATAATAATTTCATGTTCTTACAGAATGAGAAATAATGAAAATTGTTACCTATTTGTTTTCCTCATGCCATTTGTGTTATGCTTCACTTTTCTAATATCCTCTTTTATTTCTTTCTGAAGTGGTAGAGTCCTAATCTGTTCTGATACAGAAGGTCTACTACATTGCTGCTTAGCTGCATCATCCCTCTTGGAGAGAGAATGCCACGGTGAAGTTTGTTAACAAGATCCCTCCATTGTCTTGGTCTGTGCTAAGCTTGGAGTGGGGAAGAGAAACAACTCATCTGATTTAAAGTGCTTTGATGCACCGTAAGAATAAGGCTAGTCCTGTATGTACTTTCTCCTTACCTTTTAAGTTTTAATGCATTAGTGAAGCACAGTACTTGCAGCTGTCCAAAAAGAGTGCAGGTCTGATTCATACACACCTGTCTGAACAGTGAGGGAGAAGCCACCTCCTGCAACCACAGCAGCTTTCCATTGAACTTCAAGGCAATCCTGATGATGACCAAATTGCAATAATCTAGTCTGTGGTGAGTGTACAGAAGAAAGTGTAGGTTTATATCAGATATTTTATGCCAGATTTTGCTTAGTTTAGAGATGACATATGAGTAAAAGTGTGTGAAAGGAGATGGAGATCAGTATCATCGAACAGCAAAAACCTCAAGGAGCACTCCCTGTGCCATGTTTCGCTGTGCAAGGGTTTGGCTTGAGGTCCATTTGGGTCAGGCTGCCTGCTGGAGTGTCCAGCCTCCAGCTGCACACTTCTGGTGCGCTGTACCCCAAACAACACTTTGCATTAAGCAGACTGCAAGAGCAGGTGAGAGCTGACTTAGGAGCAGTAGGTTTAAACAGTAAGAACAACTGCAGAAAAGGAAAGAGATACGAGACCTGACAATAACTGATTTCTCTACCAGCACAGCCTGCTTCACAGCAGAATTTCTGCTTGCTTTAAAGCAAAAAATTGGTGTCTTTTTATTATAGTTGTAAGACTGAGAGAGAAGGTAAAAATTCTTGGAAGCTAAGCAAGCTGGACAAGTGCTTCTTCTCAAAGAGGTGTTTTTAAGAACTGTATTCATAGAGATGTTATTCTCTAGTTGTATGTTATTCAGTACCGTTATGGCTAACATTGATGTTATGATTCCTAGGTTCAACTGGTCAAGAATTCACTGCATTTTCTGCTATGCACTTTCAGTGAAAAAGAAACATCAGTTCATGTATTTCTTTTGGAGAGTCAGATATTCTGTAATAAGAAATACATAAATCATCATGTATTCAGGTCTTTTTCAATCATTTGTTAGGGGGAGCAGGAGGAAAAGAGGAGGCAGAGAAGGGAGAAAATTAATCAGAAACGAAAGTTGAATGATTATTTTCATTTTAATTAGGGCAAAAATGGAGAACTTCATTAAAATTAGCATTTTTTGTTTAGTTTTTATTTGGGGCAGGCCTTTTGTCTTGATCTACAGCAGTGAAATGGACCTAGTTCACATCTTCTTGCTTGACCACACTGATCATTAGGCAGACAGAAAAATGTGCTTGCCTGAAAATTTTGACTGACTTAAAAGGTAAAGGATTGAGCCCTAGGACTGCGATAACTGTCAAAGTTTTTCCAGAGTTGTGGTTGCTTATATTTTTGCATTGTATTTAGTTTCTCTAGCCCTCACCGCAGACTAGACAGACAAAAGAAAGAGAAGCAGATCTGCAAGAATGCCACTAAGGAAAAATACTGTAGGTCTGCCCTCTTCTGGGCAACAGGGCTCCAGAGCCTGCTGTGACAGCAAGTTTTTGGTTTGCCTCATACTGTTTTACAGCCAGCTGTGTAAGATTTGAGGGCCTGTGAGCTGTTGAGTAATCATGGGTATCAACAACCAGACCCCATGAACACTGCTGCCTCCTCCTGTCCTCCCTGTTATCTCAAACTGAGAGGCTGTCCTTTCCAAATCTGTTAGAAAATAACGGAAGTCAGGGACTGGAGATATGAGGTCATCAGCTCTCAGACTTGCTGGGAAAGATAAGCTCTGCCCTCCTCCATTGTGAGCTCCTGTGGTACTTGGAGTGCTCCTCAGGAAATGCTTTAGGACATGGCTAACACATATCCCGATCTCTCCAAGTGTTGCATGTTCTGCACAGTAAATCTGATCTTGAAAGTCATAATACAGATGTTTTCTCACAGGGAACATAGATATCTATGTTAAGCCCGGATCAGAATGAAAGTATCAGAATGACAAAAAAAAAAAAAAGAAAATCCAGAGAAGGAAATCTCAACGTTAAGATATAGCATAAGGAAATAATCTCCCTAATCATGATGTGCAGTTTCACCAGGCTATACACAACTGCATACTGAAATCCAGCATGAGCATTTGCTCAGAGCCAATAAAAGTTAACTCTTCCTATCTCTGCCTTGGGTAAGTGAACAAGAAAGTATTTCACAGTCTTCTTATTTTGGGGTCTCTTATTTGATCACTTTGCACACTCGGATTCTCAGCTGCAGTCATTTTAAATACAGTGGTTTAACATAAAGCTTTTTTTGGTGAACATTTCCTGCTTGGGACCACCAGGCACTGGGACCTCTTGGACCCAGTCACATTTGCGTGGCTCTGCAGTACATTTAGGGTGCAGCCAATGCTGTGAAATGGCATGGTCAGCCTGCCTGAGTTTGCTCGGAGGGACATTGTTTGGGGCCTGATTGCTGGATTATCCCAGTGCCTGTGAGGGATGCTTGCCATTCCAAATTGTGGTCTCACATCTTGTTGTAATCTACCTTACTTCTGCATGTGTTGTGAAGACTTGGCAGTTTTCTTCTCACTGAGATGGTGTTTGTGTATCAAACCTCTGACTATGGATGCAAATGTCTGGAACTAAGAACATTCCCACTCCTCATTTTGCTTTTGTGAAGCTCAGTTTTCATGGTTGCTTTCCAAAAAGACAATTTGCATATTTCATCCATTGTTAGTAAACAGATTATAAGGCTCTCATTTATGTGCTAAAACATAGCAAACTGTGCTTTGCGAATCTGATTCTCATCTCCCCTTTATTCTAATCTGGCTTAACTCCATTGATTTCAGTGGAATTACTGCTGATTTATGTTGTGAAAGCGAGAGGAGAATCCAGTGAGCAAGTTTCCCTTTTGCACATCAGCATGCCAAAAGAAGTCCTGATTTACCATTGTGAATTGCTTCCAATATTATGCTGGCTTAACTTCTTTTGAATTACTTCACTGGAATGCTACTGCCATGAATCAGGCCCAGGACCCATATAATTCTCTTTGTATGCTTCTTTCTCCTCTTTTTTTTCTCCATGTGTATTTCCCCACATTAAGACTGATATTTACTGTCTGCTTTGCAGGTGTCTTGCATATGACTCTATAAGAAAATGTATTTTTTTTAAAAATCACAAGATTGGTTCACCAGAAAATGGCTACTACACATGAGAACTCCAACACGAGAAATCTTTGTTTCTGGTTATGTCATTACATTATAAAAATATCTACTGTAAAAAGACTGGGGAGACATTACTGGTATCTCAGTGTGCACTATAATTACTGAACACTTTTGCTGTAACATAGCTTTGGTAATGATGTGAAAATGCTGCTCTGCCTGTCTTCTTATCTTGAGAAGATAGCACAGTATAGCTAAATATGTCATAACTTGTTACTCGCACATACATATGAATAAACTTATGCATTTAAAAATAAAATACAATAAAAATCAGTCCAATTTTTAAAAATCCAAGGGATATATACACACAAACTAATTAATGCCATACTAAAATCAATAAAAGAAGCTGGCAAGAGTAACTGAAAGATTCATATGAATCTTTCTGAATCTTTGGCAGAATGGAGACTTTTCTGTTCGTATGGGCAAATCGTACAGTTTTGTATCATGCTCTTTGCACTTACTCTAGGCAACTTACAAAAATATCAGTAAGGAAAGTCTTCAGTACGATCCAGGTTTCTAAAGTTTAGTAGTAGGCTTTTCACACTTGGCAAATAAGCAGGACTTCTAGTCCTAAATTACTAAGGTGCTTTGAAACATTTGTTCTCCATCTCTGGTTGCCATATACCTTATATATAAAACATGAGATTAAAATCAGCTTGATGGTTGCGTTTCTGTATCTGGCTTAGGTGGAAAGCAGACTACCTCATGTTAAAGGTTCCCTCAATTTCTCCTCTGCTAGGAGAGTCTTTGTGAAGAAGATAGGAAAACTCCAACAGGCAGTAATGATGGGTGGTTTCAATGCACTACAATGTAGTCACCCGCACACAGGGCAAAGTGTTGCTCCACACACCTGCTGCTACCCGGATGTGGCTGTGAGGCACAGTTTACCTGGATCCACGGTTAAAGTTTCCACAGAACAGGAGCTCTCCAGGTCCCTCCTTCCTGTGAAAAAGGACTAGCTGAAGCATAAGAAGTTAAAATGAGACCTCATTAACTTGGCCATTACAGTACATACACTAATGATTAGAAGAAAATCTGGAAGCAGGGAAAGACTATGAGCACATTCACACACAAAAAGAAAAAGACCTGAACCTCTTATAGCTAAACCATCAAGGCATCAGTTCTGTAGAATGTCAATGCTAACATTATTACATGAGAAATAATTGAACTAGAGTGATTTGAAAACAATGTTAACATTCTGCCCGAACACTGCCTCGTGAGTAACTAATGACAAGTATTGCCACTTCTTAGACAAGCTCCACGCAACAGAGCTATTGAAAAATAATTTTCATGCAGCCCAGTATAAGAACCACTACTAAACCCCCCAAACATGTTTCATAGGAGAGGGCAATGTGAACACCTTTAATTTAAGTTTTGAATCTATAATTTCATATGCTAAGTAGGGAGAAATGTTAAATACTTTTAAGCATTTCTTAATTTAACGTGTCAACAGTATTTTAAATACTGCATCACATTTTGAAAGGAGTAGTAATGTGGTTTGTTGAGTTACACCCAATTTTCTACATTAATATTTTCTCTCATGTGCTTGTAAACACACCTGAATTTGAACATGCAAACCATGTTTGTACAGAAATGTGGATGAATGGATATCTGGCTCCCTTCGTGGCTTACATAAATAGCATGTTTGTAAAAGGAGTGGAGGAACATAATTAAAATGAAGACACAGTTGTTCCTAAAGAAAATAAACACTTTCTGGTAGACTTACAGTATCAGCTGCAACATACAATATGCAACTGTATGTGTCCATGCCTGGAATAAAATAAATTAAAAAAAAACCAAAACAAAACAAGAAAAGAGAGAGAAGTAATATCTCAGAAACATTTGGAAAAGTCTGGGCTGTCTCACGGTTCACTCCTGGGAGGTGCAGGGTAATGCTATTCAATTTTTGCCTGTTCCAGGACAGCATCTGTCACATTATAGACTGGGCCATCAGTGCATACAGAGGACAAGCAAGAAGCAGTCCAAGAGAAATGAGACTGGTCTAATGCCAGTTTTGTAATGATTGAAAGGAATGAGCTACAGCACAAACACAAAATCAAATGCTCGAGCTGCCATGGGACAACATGGAAAGCTGGAGGGTCAACTTTTTTACTCCTTCTTTACTAGCAGAACTAATGGTATAGATATGGAGCAGGCGGTTTGTTTAACGTGGTCACTTTCTGCTTGATACATTTACTAGCAGGAATATCAAATTACTTTGTCCCCTGAAGTGTTCACTACACTACCCCTTGTGCTCCCTCTGTTCCAAGACCTGTCGTAATCAATCAGGCTGATGAATGCAAGCATCTTTCCTCTCAGCGTCCAAGGCTTTACTGAGTATTTTACAAAGGAGAACAAAGCATGTACATGAAACAAATGACACACGGCACAGTAAACAGGCAGTGGCACAGCGGGGTATTCATACCCCCAACTTCAGTCACCTACTAAGTTAGGTAGTGAGGAGTCCCAGGCTCTTTACCCAGTCAGTGAGGAGGAAAAGCTCCACTGTAGGGCAATTCAGAGAAACAAAGAAAGTCTCCTCACCTGCTCTATCGCTTGCACTAGATAAATTGATTTGGGTATTATGAATACTCCCTGTAAAGTAATAACAGGACAATTGCTGTAATGACTGGAATAGGCATCAGAGCCCCACACCCAATTGTTTTCCCTTCTAAAGTGTGGGAGAAAAACCTTCTAATACAGAGAGTGGCCCAAGTTAGAGGATAAAGTTCTGGGAAAAACCTCCCTGCCAGTGCTGTGGTGGATTCAAAAATACTGGTCACACACAAGAAGACCTCAAAATGTTTGTGAATGTTTCTTGGTGGAAGAGAAGGTATGTCTACAGGAAGTCCACAGTGTTATGACTAGTGCTTTGTGATAGCTCTAAGAGCCCAGGCTTTACACCACAAAACTCAAATGTCTTTGTAACTTGGATCACTATTTTACTTTAAATTTTACCAAAGTAGCCAGTTCCACATTGGACCAGAAGGAGAAAAGTTATGTTGGGCTCATTACATCCTGTCTTTATTAGACTGGCAGTAACATTCTGACACGATGCAAGGGAAAGGAAGGGATAAAACCATTGCATTTGAGAAGTAAAAAAGGGTGAGATTGTAAGAGTACTAGTGCCGGCCTTGCAACGTGACTGAAGGAATTTTCTCCAGCACTCATGCTTGGGATGTCAGCTAAGTAATAAAAAAATAGTGGAGAAACTGTGGAAAGTGTTTCGCAGAAAAGAGAGTCTATTTTGAGGATGCTGCAGAAATTATGCAAGGAAGAGCTTCAGTTCTCATTGTTGATAACTAATATTGTTAATAATCTAATGAGAATCTATGTCACTGCCTATTTCTGCCAACTCTGCTTTCCATCCGGGCTACAATACTGGCCAGCGCTTTAATGGCACAGCCTGGCCCAAGATGGGCATTGATTCAAAACAGCCGATTCGGAAATGAAATACATAGAAAGGGCAAAAGCAAAACAAAACTCCATGTGAAAGGAAAAAGATCCAAACAACTGATGGTTTTTCTGATCCCTGAATGGATGCCAGTTGTCCCGAGGCACTGAAGTAGCCAACAGATAATTTCAAACTTTGAAAGGCGTCCATATCACCACTTGGTCAGGCAAGGGATAAAGAAACACCATATTAATAAAAAAAAAAGGGTACAAAATAAATACCCCAGCTCTCTGTCAAAAGCCTTTATAAAAATATCTTTTAAAATAAAATGGACCTCAAGATAGATTTCCATTTAGTCTCACAAAACTACATTTACCCACCAGGTCTGTTCCCTGCTTGGTCTAAGTTTACCATCCCACAACAATCCTCACAACTCAGGAGAGCCAACAACAATAATTAATTGCACTTTGGTGAACTATGACAACAAGCATGTGGGTCATACTCCACAGAGGAATAAGTGGGAAATTCATACTTGGCCACCATGTGTTTGTATGCTTGTAGGGGAAAGAACGAGGCACAATCATCCACATTTGCAGAGAGAGCAAGCAAGCTTTTCAGATCAACTGGCTCCTTCCTGATGAGAGTAGGACATGAGCCAGACATGTCACTCTCGCTTTCTGCCTCTTTTATCTCTCGCCACAACTAGGGACTGTAGATAGGAGATTGTTCTGGCTGGAAGCTGAGGGACACAGGTGGTACCAGCAGCTGCAAGCTCTTTAGTTCTCGTTGCCTCCACTTATTAGAACGTGCATTGTGCGTTTAATACATTGCATCTCATTGTGTGGGAACAGGAGTTGGAGGCTGGTGGTACTGCACAACTGTCTCTTGTATTGCCAGGGAGGGAAGGGAAGGTGTAGGCTGCTCCTAGTTAGAGATAATTAGGAGCTGGGGCTCCTGAAGAGAATTTGGTAACTCCACAAGAAAACCAGCTGTCCTTGATTATGGTGATATATTAGTCACTCTAAGGTAGCTGTGCTAGTCAGCATTTTGCAAACAGCAAATAATACAGTGATATTTTCAAGGTAGAAAAAAATGTGGAGACAAAGTTATACGCATGGCTTAGCTTTGAAATGGGCTGACCTGTTTGTTTGTTTATTTTTAAATTGCTGGCCATAAAGAACAAAGGATTTTGGGAGGCCCAGGTCAGTTATCTTCCTTTTATTTGCTTTTTACATGTAAGCATCACCCCATTTTTGCTCTTGCTAGACTTACTCTGTGTGTGATAATGCTGTTCACCTATTACACATATGGGGGAGGTTGTTCCAGGAATGCTATGATTTGTTCTAGGTTATCACATGCTCTGACAATTAAGTAAAATTTTATGAACAGCTATTGGCACCTGTGGGAAACTGTTTTCTATGCTGCTTATTTCTGGAACTATTAACTGGAAAATATTGTTTACTCTAAATAGTTTCCTTATAATCTTCATTTTAAAAACTAGTGGGTCGTGATTTGCTACTTCTGTTCAGGGAAGGTTTCAAAACAGGAATCTGGGTAACTACAGGTCTAGTACTTTTACTTTGGAGTGTGCAAGTCTCTGGAAAGTGTTTTTGGTGGAAAAAAATAGTAAATTGTGGAAGTAAATGGAAAAGGGTAGAAAAATGCACCACAGGTTTATCAATGTAGATGGTTATCACACTAAAACTGGTATTACCATTTGGTGAGATTTTCTTAGACAAATGAAGTGTAGGAGATTTTGTCCATCTGGAGTTTCATGAAGCTCTGATACTGAGGCTCAGTCTTAGGACAGGTTTTACTTAATACTTTGATGACTGACCAAGTCATAGAAAGCAGGACAGTGCTAATAAAACTTGATGAGGTTTCCCCAATGTTGGGAAACCTCATCAAGGCTGAGGAGAAATAGCATACATACCAGAGAAGCAGTACAGGAGTCTTAAGCAATGGACAGAGAATGCTACACGAGAGATGACCAGCAGCACAAAGTGCTTGGGCATTCACTCAGGAAGCAACAACAATTTCGGATGCTTTTCATTAGAGCTCATCATCTAGAAACAACACAGAACAGAAAGAACTGGGTGTATAACTAGTCAGTCACATGGATGGCTGAGACCCATCAGGCTGATTGTGTGGAAAAGGCAAATGGAGTCCTAGGATGTACTGACAGCTGAATATAATCCCACATTCTCAGTAGAAAATCCATACCTGTGTCAAATATTTGAAAATCATTCTGATCAATAGAAACATGTCAAGTTTCACTGCCAACAAGATGCAATAACATCCAAGTTTCTGAAATACTTGAAAATGGGTACTCGAGCATCTGTCAAAATACATACTGACAATTTATTTGGATCATTCTCCAGATAGCCAGATTTTACCTATACTTCCATTGTTCTGTTAAAGCTAAGTATAGCTTAAGCACTTCTTCATTTATCTTGCATAATGGGTAGGAATTTTCCCCAAACTTCTCTTCCCCTTCCTCCGAAGCTCTTTGTGTGTCCAGCTGGCAGTGATGGGAAGCAGCTGGACAGTTGCAGGGAGGAAAGGTATTCATAGAGCCCAAGAAGAAATTGGTATTTCATATCAAACAAAAATAAATTAGTCAAATGCAGTCAAACTCTTGATGGGGACTGGGAGAGTTTGTGCAGTACCACAGTACTTCCCTGTCACATAAACAAGACAACACATTTCCCATGAGCTTCTTTGGTGTCCCCATACCTCCCACTCCCAATCAAACTGCTTCAGGACTATACAGATTATTTTATTTTTGAATGTTATGTGCAATTGTGTAGTTCACTGTGAAGTAGTTAACAGTCCTGAGATCTAACATATATCTTTCTCTAGGAGATGCTGAGGAAAAAGTACTTGAAAGCTCACAGTTTAACCTAACCAGTCACCATTATGATCCACCCTCATTATTATAGTACTTCTACTACATCGTCTTATCCTCAGCAACTAAGGCATTTTTGTAGTTCACTGAACTCTGAAGTATACTAAAATATACGCTGACAGGTTAGTGTACTTTAAGTCCAATGCAAAAAAAAAAATCTTCCTGCAGTAGATACACCCAGCTTCTTTGACTTACTACCAGGTTTTATTTGTGGTTTTTTGTTTGTTTAGTACTGTTACCATGCTGATCTAGAAGATAAAAATGCTCATTTACTAACCAGCTTTTCCATTATATCTCTTCACCATCCCTGAACATGAGACTACAACAGAAAAAAATAAAAGGAATCATGAAGTACTTCAACTTTTTGTCCAATGTCAGTGGATCATACAGTCTCTAGAATCAAGCTTTCCATGTGCAGATTAACATTTCCTGAGACATTAAGTCAAGTAATTCTGAACACAGCTTGATTACTAGATGTAATCAAAGCCAGGCTTGCTGTTTTGGACCAATTTTTTCCAGCCAGAGTAAGCACTGTTATTACCAAGTCTTGCTTTTCCTGGTTTTCATCTCATTTACAGGCTGGAAAAACAGAAATGTCATAAGCAACTGAGGGAAACTAGGCTAAGTAGAAACTTGTCGTGGACTTGGCCTCATTTCACTCACACCCTTTCCCAATATTGCAAATAGACTCCTGAGAGCAAGCATCAATGCCATGCAAATCTAATTGGAAAAATGATAAACAGAAACCTACTTGGATGGCTTTCTTTCCCAGGAAGCCACCTAAAAATTGAATCCATTTCACTGAATCTGTTGACAGGTTGAGAAAAAGGAAATGAGGAAAAAATAAAAGTAAAATTCTGATGCCCCCAATATTTGTATTTCCTGTGATATGTGGTAGTCATTAGAGAAACATTCCTGGTATCTGCAACTTGTCTGTATTTCCCTGTGTCCTATTCCTGTGTTATTTTATTCCTATGGAACATAAAAAATTAGCAGTCTGTAGATCAAGTAATTATAATCGTGAGGCCACAGGTTGATAGGGCCTATGGAGAAATGTCTAACTTTAAAAATGTAAGTATAATTACTACATTATGCCTTGGAATAAATGGGAGAGAGGGGGAGCTGTGGACTTCTGTCATGGCTATTGAATCAAAATGAGGAGGAAAGGAAACATTTCAGCTAGGGCAGAAATTAAGCACAAAGGAAGGTTTAAACTCACTGTGGGCCAGATCCTTGATCAGTTTTGGTTCATTACCTACCTCCTCTAATATTGCTATTAGCATTTATATTTTGTAGAGTTCTACAAGATGTGTGAGGCTGATTTTGCATCTCTATGTCATTCCCATGTAAGAAGCGTTATCTGTGCTGCGAGCATAATAGTGCAGCAGCTTGCCCACTGACATAAATAAGTCAGCATTGGGGTGAAAGTTTGCCTCCCCTCTCCATTACCCTTCAGTTGCCTGGAACCACTCAAGGTCTGAGCAAGGGGCTGACATTTGATCCCCAAAATGCCAGTCTGTAAAGATAAGATGGCTGGTTTTTTTTCCTCTGTAGATATAGCTGGCTATCCTAATTTTTCTTATTTGTGTGAAGCCCTATTTCTTCTATTTTTCTAGGAAGGGAATGAGGAAATTTTACATAAGTTGGTCTGTTTTGAAACAACCACTTTTTTGTCTCCTCCTGAGGGGTGACTTCCCTGAATTTGACTTGATTGCAAGAGGTGACTGGGAGATTGAGGTTTTCCCCATGTGAAATGCATATAGAGGCTTCCTTGCTATAGATGTTGCTGCAGTTATGAACTTGCTAAAAGGCAGTTTACAACCTGTTGCCATATTTTCAGGCATTAAATTCACCCTTTGGAAACGCGCACCTCCCCAAATGTATCATAGAATCATGAAGGTTGGAAACGATCTCTAAGGTCATCTAAGATCATCAAGGCCAACCACCAACCCAACACCACCATGCTTGCTAAATGGAATGGAAGATTCATACTCCATATGCTAACTTGAAAATTACTGCTCTGATACCTACAGCCTCAGCTGCCTGCTCAGAAGCAAGGAGGGTGCCACGGAAACTGAAGAAGGCTGGGGAGAAGGGAGTCAGTGGGGCAAGTGAAGGAAAGGGGAAACCTGGAATAAGTGCCCTTACACACAAGTGCAACCTGAGCTTCTCCTAAATCATGGCTGGAAGATAGTTAACCTGTGGGTTATATGTGTAAAAATACCATAATTTGGGAAATACAGTGATGCTGGCTCCTGGAAATAGAGATGAGAATTTGCATAATGTCATACTAGAAATATTTACTGCTGCTATTAATTTCATTACTTCTCTTCCCTTTCTTCTGACTTGTTGGGTAACTTTAGACAAGGCATGTAACATGCCAAGGCTTCTGTTTACTCATTAGTGAAGCGGGTATAGTAATACTACCTACCTCAGAGTTTAAATGATTGAAGCTTAGTTAATGTTTTCTTCTTCTTCCCTGTTGAAAGATACTACAGAACTGCAATACTCCTACTGTATTATTACAGTTTTTAAATTTTGTTATACCTTCATAACCTTTAGACCTTGTTGTCATTATGGTCTCTTAGTATTTATTTTGCAAAAGCAGCTTGAGAACTCTTTCAAAACGGGGGAAAAACTCATGTAGCAATAAAGAGGCAATAGCATTATAGTAGAAATTCTCCCCTGCGGTGAATTCCATTCAGATACGTTGCCTTTCAAGGTGGGGCTTATGTGGGATGTGAGCAGTACATAGCTCCTAGGGATGAGGAAGGATCTGTCCTGCTGTGCTGCCTGTTCGTGCAAACACAAGACCGCGAAGCGTGCCAGAAACTAAAAGCTCAGCTTTGTCTTGGACGTAAATGCTCACAAGAAAGTTTGTCTTTGGATGCTCCCAAAAAATCCCAAGTCACTGATGGTCCCAGTCATTAGCTTGAGACCTGCATTCATTTTTGTCTTCATTTGGTGGAATAGAGAGCAGAGTGACAAAGAAATCTATCAAGTATTTGGAGGAGAAAACAAAAACCCTAGTAAGTGGCTGGACTCAGAGGGATGAAATTTTGTGCCAGTTTGAGTCTAAGGCACAAAATACTGGGTGTTTCTTTTAAAATCTGAATAAGAGAGAGGGCTTTATACCACATGGTCATTTTCTTTCCTGGTGGGACTGGAGGCCTACCAGTTCTGGATCAGCTAAACCTGGGCTTGACCAAGCATTTCACTGCCAGAAGCCCTGCTCCTAGCAGCATCACATTCCTTTGCCTCCTCCATTAGCAGAAAAGGCCCTTTGCTCCAGCAGGCATGGGGCCACGGGCTGAGTGATGTGAATGCTGGTGGATGCTAGGCAGAGAGTTACCGACTGTAACCATGTTTGTGGAGAAAGGTGCCTCCAAGCCTCACCCTTCAGCCTGCATCTGTGCTTGAGCAGAGTTGCACTCTTGCTTGTTTGCCACCTGTAGGACAGCAAACTGCAAGTTAACGAAAGTTTGCAATCAGGAGGATGCACCACAGAAAGAGAAAGTGAAACGGGAAAGTGGAATCCTTCTTCCTCTATTTGGACTAATAAAATTAAATAATTGCTTAAAACCAAGTGGGAAGGAACATTATTATTATTATTATATTACCAGTATTAATATTTATGTATTATAGAAGGTAACTCCACCTTGGAAATTAGGTAGCTTGGATTAAACTGTGAAAATTTTCTCTTTAATTTCACAGTTAGTTTGGAAAAAATTAGGCCTCCAGATTCTGGACAGTGTTCTGCCACCAGAAGGAGCAGGTGAAATCAACAGATCTTCTGTTTTGTGTCTTTTGCCTGGACCTTTGATTTCTGGGATATTTTTGAAAATGCTTTCTGGCTACTGATGATGCCTGAGTCAAAGAATACAGTATGATTTTTCACTCCTTGATTGAGTTTGCATTGTGCTGGCATTGAGCAAACACTTGCCTTTGAATGGGAATTGAGCAAATTTCATATGAAAGTAACTGAGAGGGAATAAACAGAGAACCCCACAGTGTCTTTTTTTCCCAGTCACTCCTCAGAATATAAATAAACTTAAAGATTTCCAGGAAGTAGAAATGCATTGCTGCTGTTTTTCTCTTTATATACCATAGCAAAAAAAACCCCTACTCTTACCCTACAGTTAACCTAAGTATTCAACCTTCTGGTGATTATTTCATGATTAAGGCACTGATCTGGAACATGGGAGATCTATGTCAAATTTCTGGCCCTGCCACAGACTTCCTGTGTGTCCTGGGGCAAACCAATTATTACTTCTGTGATTTATGTCATTGACTGTAAAATGGAGATGGTACTGCCTTTGCCTGTCTACAGTGGTACATTGCCAAGTTCCTTTTTTCAGCAGCAAGGTAAAATTTTGGTAGGAAAATCTCTCCCTCTTTTCTGCCCTTCATCTGCCAGCCGTTTAGTTGTGTTAGTATGAGTGTTTGCAGAATCTGGGAGAAAAAAAAGAGACAGGGCTATTTAACTTGGATTAGATCCCTAAATTGGTGGGCACTGAAAGAGTGAATAGTGCTAGGGTCCTGGGGTGAAGCAAGAAAGCTTCAGCTCAGTAGCTTTATTGAGAAAAAGCTAAATGGATTGGTACCCCACCTTCTAGCTGCATGAGTCCCACCAGCACAGTTGTTATTTACATCACAGTAGCTAGACAGCCAAATGGATATTGGACTCAAATTGTGATAGACACTAGAAATGCAAGCATTTGTTAAATGACTATTGTCCTGAACAGCTACTGTAGAATTAGATATGTTGAACAAAGAAAATATCTCTGTTTTCCAAAATAGCTTCATCAGTTGATTTCTGACATAATTACAGAGAGAGTTCATGGCACCTTCTCCTCTGGTGGAGTAGCAGAACCTACCTGCAGCATTATTAGTATCTTGCTGTCTGCTGGGCCAAGCACCTTGCATTAATTTAGGACACTAATGATATTATAAGATAGTTTGATGGTGTAATTTCTTTTGATATTTGTTGTTACTGGATATATCAACTGGTTTTGAGAAGGAGAAGAAAGAGGGTGGTAGCAGGGAGGCAGGCAGAGGAGGGAGGGGAGAGGAGGAAAGGGAAGTCATTCAGCACTCGACTGATCTGCTATTTGGAGTGAATGATTATTTCTTAGTACAGCAAAGCTGGCAGCAGCGCTTTTGCTATCAGGGTTTTTACCGTGGTTCTCTGCTTATGTCTCAGCATGACCACTGAAATCTGTGAGATCACACTACGAGCTGTGGTATCCTGTCAGGTTTGAAATTATTTCCGACAGGCTACAAAAACAATTGAGCCCTCACTTTGGCTGCTTTTACACTAGCTGAAGTCTAATTTATAAGATAGATCATTCGCTTCACTGGTTCTGTCCTTGATACTTTTCAAGCTATGGCTGGTGTTGGTGACTTTTGTTTTGTAATTTTGCATCTTCTGTGGGTTTTTTGTTGCCTTTTTTTTTTTGTTTATCCAGCTCATATCCCTATTTGACAGGCAAAACTTCTTTATCCAAATGCATTATTTCTATGCAAGTAGCTAATTCGTTGTTCAGATCAGCTTTGACCTTCACAATACATCATAGCCTTCCTGAGCTGAGATTTATTTAAAACTCTCTAGAAAGCTCTTGAGTCAGATTTTAATAGTATTACTTCTACCTTTGTGCATGAAATAAAAGAAAGCTTTTATTCCCTTTAGACCACAGGGAAATGTAGAAGTAATGCTGGGGACAATTTAAGAATTAGACAGTAGTCACTTAAAGCTACAGTATTGCTGAGCCCTGTTAGACCTGTCTAGTTTTAAGCCCACTCTTGATTATGTAAAATTGGGTGTTAAATAGAAATCATACTTCATTTCTGAAGAAATACATAGTGAGACTGGACTTAAATAAACTAACTGGAGTACTCCGTTCCCATCAAAATGCCTTTGAATATCTGGCCTCCAGCTGTGGGATGGGGCGTAAGAATTAGATTGATTCTTCTATCTCTAGCATAGAACACAACAATGCTTTCAGTAAAATATGAAAAGTTAAAACTTGCACCCCATTCATGTTCCTTGGTGAATTGAAAAGGAGTTGTATTTTTATGACTACTGAAATACACCTATACTTGGAAAATGTTCTCACTGCAGTGTGCAATATTGTGTTCCTGGTGATATTATAAATACTTGGCATGTCAGATAATTGGGGAGTGACACCCATGTAGGTAAAATAACTTCATTGAAGTTAATATTCCATCCTCTTCGTACCTTTACTCCTCTACTTTCTAAAAATCCAGAGGCCAATCCAAAATCCACAGGGTTGAATTCTTCATACTTTATGTCTTTCAAACATTGTGCAGCCATGGCATCATAACTAGATTTTGCTCCTGCAACACTGAACCCCAGATGTAAATGAAACATCCCAGCAGCCTTCATGCAGTTCTTGGTATGCGGAAAGGCACTGTGGTCAAACCCAGAAGACAGAGATTTCATCCTTCTTCCTATGTTTGCTTTGGAGTTTTCCGGGACATAGCACTCAGCTCCACAAAGTGCCTTGTTATGTTTGATGGATTACTGCTATAGCCTGATACTGTTCTAGAGTTTCTGTTTCCCCATCTGTAAAACAAGGACTATGCTACCTAGCATTTTATAGTAAAGTGCATGAACTATTTTTTGATGAAAAGCATCACATAACATGTAGCTATTATTAAATGCTGGCCAGATCACTGTGTACTTTGCAAAGTGCTCTTGGCCTGGCTGTAAAACCAATGAGAAGACACAGGAGCTTGAATTTATTCTGTGCTAAAGAACTCTCCTATAACCTGGCCATAGTTTTTAGTGCTAGATGGGAGGAAACCCAAAACATAGAAGATGCCATGAATATGCTGGTGTTTGTCGTTTCTGCAAATATGATATAGATACACCTTGCTGACACCATTCCTCTCAATGGCAAAATTGTTCGGCATGAGAGATGTGAAATTTTTGTTTCCAGACTTCTCTATCTATGATCTCTCTGACTTGTTCCAAGGTGACAGACGACTGGGTGGCAGAATGTGTGATGGATAGCTTGATTATTTTAACAATTAAATATGTAATGAAGAGCTGGAAAGGTTCCATGTAAGTCTCATTTTCACCCTGGTTAAATATGGTGTGCATAATTAATTTTCAAATATGAAAGGGCTCCAACAAGAAGAGAAATGAAAGAAAGTTGAAGACATAGTGAATATTTTATTAAATGTCACTCATTCAAAACTCATTAATATACATAGTCCAGGAGTAATCATCTCCTGTAAAGTTAAATGCAGTAGTGCTTATTTTCTTGGCAGATAATCTGGTTTATTGTTGAATGTAATAGTTTAATATCGTCTATGGACCAAACCCAAGCTTGTCTGCCTCTCAGAGAGGCCATCAGAAGGTGAAAAGTCATGGCTTTCTGTGTGGAGGTCAAAAGTAGTGCAAATCTGAAAGAAAGGAGACTTTGTTCTCTGGGTCAATACAGAAGTTTCTTTAACATTAAAGCCATATTAGTCACTTTTCCTCAGCCACAAGGGATTAATCTTGTCTATCTAGAGCCATCTCAGAGCGCTGACCTAACCAAAAGAGCTTCTTCAGCACGCCATGGAGTGAAACAGACACCTTTAGGGAGACCTTGACCTGCCTGTGTTAGTCATGCATCTCGTGCACAAACCAGCAAGCCTCCTTCTCCCTCTCTGCCCACTGACAGCCGGGGATGAGTGAATAGCCTTGTGTTGCCGTGTAGGCAAGGTACTTGTATGCAGTTGAAGTTTGGAGACATGAATCCCAGCATTGGCCTTTTCCTATTTAGGAACATCATTTCCTGTGCTCATGCTTCAGCTGGATATATCTGGAGACAGTAAGACAGTGATTTCCTCATTTGCTTTCTGAGACCAGGGTTCACAAAGCAACTGGTTAGAGGAGAGAGAAATGGCACAAAGCTCTGTCACAGTTTTGGACTTAATAGAACTGATGAAAACTTGGACATTCATCTTGAAAGAAATTACTTCAAAATTTATGTGTTCTAAATTACAATATTAAAAATGCCTCTGTGTTAAACTTTTTTTCTGGGTTTTTTTCTGTTTTGTTTGTTGTTTGTTTTTTTTTTTTTTTACAAAATTGTCAAAGAGTTTTTAATAATAATCAACTAAATAATTCACTTCAATCTGTTGAACCAAATCTACATATTCCTTTTTGTCCTTGTTCAATATTCCTCTGAGCTGTTTGAATGCCACAGATGGACTCATTGTAGTCCTTGTCATTTCCCAAAGGAACAAGGCTACTTTGTCATATCAAATCCCCTCAGATATTTAGATTCATCTGTGAACTAATAGGAAATATACCTCTCCACATCATAAAATTAGGACTTTTAAAAACTGTTTTCCTTTCAAAAAATTAGCAGGGAAATCCTGGCTAGTTCTATAACTTTACTTGTGAGCAATATGATTCATAGTTAGAGAATGCTTTGAAGATGTAAAATGTTATGTAAATGCAAAGAAATAATAATTATAATTAGAATATTATTAACTATGGGAGGAGAGAAGATTAAACAACTGCGATTCCTTACGAAATCCATTTGAGCGAACAAAGGCTGAGGGCACTTATTCAATGCAGTACCATTCCACTGCAAAAGAAACATCCTTGCTCCTGCATGCAGCTTCCTGATCTTGGTGCGCATCCTTACTCTTTCAACATGAATCAGATATGAGCAAGAAGCCTAGCGTAAGAAGAAAAACCGAGTGTGGTAACAGAGGCACTATTGTATTCTTGCTGCCAAGAAGAGGTTGCTTTTATTCTCAATTACCCAACCATGGCTGGCCACCAACTTTCTAGATATGTAACCCAAAAGATTTTGAGCTTCTCAGTGCAGCTGAAAGCAGCATCCTGGTCCACGTGAATAGTTAAAGTATGTTTGGGTTCCGGCTGCCGCCAGCAACAAAAGCGCCACACGGCCTCCACTCCCCCCGCCAGGGTGCAGAGGAGAATGGAAAGAAACAGCCAGAAACTGGTGGGTCGGGATAAGGGCAGTTTAACAGAGCAGCAAAC
>Ga0181612_169063_pt1 | contig 20883 bp, 10 predicted proteins | sample HoacroProtozoa21_FD_119630 | JGI IMG/M metagenome (GOLD analysis project Ga0181612, IMG submission 119630) | Hoatzin crop microbial communities from Cojedes, Venezuel. Combined Assembly of Gp0051906, Gp0051904, Gp0051908
ATATTCAGAACCCAACCGGACACAGCCCTGAGCGACCTGCTGTGGGGGACTCAGCTTGAGCACGGGGATTGCGCTGGGGACTCTGGGGTGCTTCCCAGCCCCAGCGACCTGGTGAGTCTCTGAGAATTCCCGCCTGCAATTTGGAGAGGTACACAGCACTGTTACTTTGGGCGGATATCAGAAGTCATGTGTGGATTTTAATCTTAGACTGTCTCTCGTATTTTAGACCTTGTCATTTCGCTGGCTAGGCTCAGCCATTAATCATTCGTTTGGAGTGACGGCCGTGCATGTCTTGCTGGCGGTGCTTAACGCTCGTCACCTGAAACATTGCTGGTGAGCGAGGGGCTGCGGACGGTGAGGAGGGTTTCCCTCTCACCTCTTCCTCACAGCTACCCGAAGTTGCTTCTGGCAGCGGTTTCTAATCCCATGTCTTTTTCACGCGACCTCCTCAGTGTAGCACAGTGGTGGGGGGAGACACTGGTAGAAAGAGAATGAGAAAAATAAGAGTAAAATTAATGGGAGTACTGTGGGAAAGTGTAAGTAGAAAGTTAAGGGACAGAGCCAATGTGGACTGAGTTCCTACACGTGTCTGGCTATTCTGCTCGGATCTCACTGTGGAGTCTCCAGAAGCTGACGAAAGGGTACAGGGGCTTGCAAAGGCCATGCCGGGGTGTGTGGAAGGAAGGGAGGAAGAACAGTACCAAACAGGTAAGAATGTGAGTAAATCCAGACTGGAGCTGGAAGTGTAGGCAGGTTCAGCCTTCCCAGCGAGAGGTAGGCAAGGACGTGCCCCTGTTTGTAAGAGGCACAGTGAGTTGGCTACATGAGGTGAAGGCTTGGTAGGAAGGGTTACACTCTGTGACTCAGAAGGCCATTTCCATTTCTGGCAAAATAGTGTAATTGGAATTCAAACACAGGATTTTTTCCTGCAGAAGACACAGTTTAAAAGTATGGCCATATCTTTTCTCACCATGTTTGCTTTTTTTTTTTTCCTTTCTGGAGGGCAATACTGCAGATGAACGTGGAAGAAATTTGTGCAATGCTTTCTTGTAGATGGATATGAGCATTTGACTTTGCAAGAGTAAAATAATCCTGTTTGTTAACTTTAGGAAAATCCCTCACATTCCAAGAAGCCAGTATCTGTAGCAACTCAGTCTGGCAGCATTCAGCTGATGCTTGGTAACTAGTCTGAGAAAGAAGATAAAACCGGAGGAAAAGATTTCTAAATAATTACCTAATATAAAATGATTTGCTAGCTCTACAAGATATGTTTGTTTCTCTTGCTTTTTCAGTGGCTAGCATTTATTTATTATAGCTTTTGGAATCTGCAGATCTCTCTGATCTGAAAAAAGCCTTTTTTCATATTGGAGGCTAAAGGTAATTTCTTTTATAATTTCCCAGACCTATAATTTGGGTTGTCTCTGCTATTTGTTTTTTCTTTTTTAATCATTTCTTTTGTTACCGTTACTTACTGCAAAAGGTAGATTAACAGACAAAAGGACAGAATTTTGTCAGTACACCATTTAAGTATGTTCTAGAATCTAAATGATAAAACCTGGTTATTTTTTTAAAGCGAAAATAATAAGGTTTTGAAAATATATTTTTTCAGGATTTTTCTATATTTTTATTAATGTGCAAATATAATTGTTTTAGTGCAAAATTCTACAGGTAAAAATACAGTTTGTCTTGTGTTAGATTATTTTAAAATATGGAAGAGTTAAAGGAGTATGAGCTACAAAGAAATAAGTCTGAAACAGATATGTTTCAAATATTTTATTTTGTAAGAGTCCAATTACATTTCTATATAGAGCTACTAACTTTGTTTCTATTCAGTTCTAACCTGATTTCATTCACAATTTTTATGGCTTTCAATGGCACAGCAGTTGCAGATCAGATCTGCCAGCATAGCTTGTGGACTGTTATAGCTGTCTATTCAGTCTTTGTATAATCTATGGCAGCTAAACATAAACACTGTGAAGCCAAAATTGGTCAGATTTGCATTTTGGCAATTTTTTCAAAGCACTTGGTTTGAAATCCAAACCAACAGAGAACTAAAATCTTTGGATTTTTTTTGTTCTCTGAAAGCTTGTGGGTGACTTTAGTGTAACTGCTTATAGTTCTAGCTTGTGACTTCTTCAAGAGGAGATAAACTGGTTGTGCCTTTACAAATAAGATCATTGAGGTATTGTTTTGCAGTGATACAGTAGGAAGCATTTCATAGCCAGGTGTCATTATACTGGCATCACCAATTTTGAGGTAATGGTCTTGAATGATACTTGTGGGCTCATCTTCCTATAGTGTTACAAATCAACAATCTGTTTATTCATTCCAAAATACCATTAATCTCAGACTGTGCTGCTGCCCAGTATGCAAATATATCCATGACTGGTGCCAAGCAATGTCCCCACCATCCCGAGAAATCATTCAGTTTCTGCTTGTACTGACTTCCTCCGGCTCTGTCTGAAGGGCACTTTCTGTACAGGCATTGATAGCTTGCCTGGACACTTGTGGATGTGAAATCAACCCTGAAGTCTTGATTTCATGTGGTCATTAGAGAGCTGATGGCACATTTCACAAGAGTGAAGAGTGATGATATTTCTGTCCCAGCCAATCTGATTGTTCTGTATTGTCAGCTTAAACTCTCCCTGTAGTTTAAACTAGGCACGTTTCTCATGGCTTTGCTTTTTGTCCTAATCTGTTGTATATGTTGCTCTATCCTGTTGAGCAGCTGCTTTGCGCCAAACGTGGCTGCATTTCAGCGATGCCTCTGTATGTGTTGATGTACTAGACACATAGGAGCTTGCAAATGCATACACATGAACACACTTTGAAGCAGGAGGACATCAAAGGCACCGCTTATATGAAATTTTGGAATTTTACAATGTATGAATGTGTGAGTTCCTTAACACCTTGTTTTTCTGGGTAGTCTTCCTCTTAACTTAGTATTTGCTGTTGCTTACTGGCACAGTTTTGTATGCGAAGTGTCTGTCACAATGACAAAGTAAACTTAGGGAAAAAGGAAGGCTGGCACACATATATAGCAGAAGGAGATTACTTTCATACTTCCTTCTGGACTTTTGACAAAGAGCTGTCTTTTAAAAAAAAAATATTGATTTGTTTTCCTCCTTTATTTCTTTTCTCTTGAAACCTAGCAACATGAAGGATGTACTTGTACAGAACAAGCTAGAGAAAGCTGAGTCAAGAGAGACTCAAGAAACTTTTTGAATTAGATGGTGAGTCAGTTATGATTTTTTTTTTTTTGGAAGGAGGAATAGGCACAAGCAACTAACCTTTCTTCCTTCAGGGATTAAACTGAGCCAACCCTTCCCGGTGGGTTTCCAGACATTGGTGTCCATTCCTGTGAATGTCTGGCAGTGCTGTGGTGGAACAGCAAGGGCCTGATATCCCAGCCAGACACATGGCTTGGGACTGCCCAAAGAACCAGTCTTGTGTTCAGACGCTAACGTCCCCATGAGGGCCTGGGGTGCATCTGGCACAGTTTTGGAGCAGAGATATCAGTTTATTTTACCCCAAAAAGAATCTGTTCTATGCACTCCAGCTGCTCTGCAAACTAAACCAACGCAAGGTTTGGGGAGATCACTTCAAAATCTTGCTTCTGCCGTGCAAAAAAATTGATAACATAAGCACAACTTATTTTTATTAACTAATTACCTTTCCTGTGCTAGCTAACTGACCTGTTGCTGATTTGTCTCAGCGCTAGATCTGCTCCAGCAAGTCGGATAACTGCTTGCAAAAGACTGGACCTTTACACTGAAAGCTACCTCTGCTGTCATAGAAACATAATCAAAGGGAAAAGCAGACATTTTGGGTAAAAGGGAACATTCTTTCTCTCTCAAAAACACTTTAAGTCTAATTATGTCTTTAGTGATAGAAGTCTTGTGCATGTGACAGAGTTACTGTAAGTACCTCCAAGGATTCTTGCATGCAAGGCAACTCACCTCTCTTGTTCTAGAGAGAAGCAGAAACTTGCAATGGCATTAGGCAGAAACTTATTTCCACATTGGTAATGCACTAGGACTTGCTTCTGCATAGACAGAAGTCACAGTGCATCTGCTATGTGCTGGTAAGTTTTTGCTTTAGTTTTATTTATTGAATTCAGCCTAAGTTGGATGGCTAACCCAGTACTGAGCTGTCATAGCAACCAGATTGTGTAATTTGTTCACAATGCTTATCCACGTTTATCTTAAAGCCCAGTTAGGCTGTTTTTCCTCTCACAGACAGGCTGATCTAAAGCTTCACCCCTTTGGCAGCTGAGAAGCTTGTAATTTCCATACTAAATTTGTTTGCAGTGACAGCTTGCTTGCTTTGGCTTAAACACCTTTTGGGTCTTGATGTTTATGCCGAATGTTGTATTTACAGAGAGTAGTCAGATTTTGTCTGATCTTTTTTTTTAGTCTAAATAAGACAAATTTTTAGCCATCATTTGTTCAATATACTCTTCAGCCTTCAAATCTTTATTGAATCCCAGCTGCCATTTCATCACTTCATGTTGCGAGATCCTTTTCCGACTCATCCCAGTTGGACCTCACCCTTACTACCCTAACATAGCACCATCAGCAAACTTAGTTGTATCACTGTTCACCCTGTTCTCTAGGTCTCTTCTTAAAACATTAAGTTATAGAGGCACTAATAGAAAGACTTCCCCTGTGACCCCCTCCACTGAAAAAACCCTAACTGTTAGTATTTGTTTTTGTGTCTTACCTTTCATCCAGTTTTTTAGCCCCATGGGACCTGTCTGTTGCATTTCAGTTTCTCTGAGAGCTCTTGGAGCTTGTTGAATTACTTAATTCAAATTCTTTTCACGTTTGCATTGACTCCAAAATAAAAATCCTGTTAGGGAAGGTCCCATGATGACACTTCTCCAAATATTGTATTTATGGATTCTCTAAATGTTTTCCTTGTAGCAGTTTCTGTTAATTTACCCAGTAGAGGTGTCTGTCTTGTTCTCATCTACCTTAAATTTACCTCTTTCTTCCTCCTTTCCCAAATGCTTTTAAGGCTTGACATCCCATTTTGTCTTTTTTCTACCCCTTGATACCAAGAACTTTAGACTTGATCTCCTTTAAAACCCACCAGCTGGTCCTGGTGACTTCTTATTGTTCTCTTTGTGGATTTTTCTATAGCCTCTTTTACTGACACCAACTTCCAGACAGATCCTTCAATGACCTCCTTTAAGAAAGTTTCTGTTATCTGAATTTCTCTTAAGGTCCTTCCTATAAGCATGGATGCAAAAACTTCATTTAGTTTTTCTGTTATAGCCTTATTTTCTCTCGGTGCTCCTTTTACATCTCTGTGTTTCAGACCTCTGGACACTCTGGCAAGCTTCCTGATCTCGATGTACTTAAGAAAAACATACCCCAAAACCCAAACAACCCCACAAAAAAAACCCCTTGCAAGTTATTCCTTAAAGCATTTTGGTTTGCCTGCTTGCATTTTTACATTAGGTCTGTGAGAGTTTTCTTTTTTTTTTTCATTAGCTTCATTAAGCTTTTTTGAAGAGCTGCTTCCAATAACTTCTTACATTGGTAGTTACCTATGTTGGTTTTCCATATGTTTGCTCTGTATCACTCACACATATTCTGTGTACTACTTGCAAACACTTTATTCATCTATTTGTCCACTTGCTAGTTCCTTTATAACAGCTTCTTTATTTCTATGCAATTCCTATTTTTCAAATCAAGCAGTATTTTAGGGGATTTCTTGGCTTTGCTTGCTCCTACATAGATGCTTATTTTAAGGGCTTTATGACTGCTAGAATTTGGCTCTTTGATAACAAAATTCCTACATATGGGGCCCTGTCAAATTAATATTTCCTTATCTTGCGTTTAGCTGCTCCCTGAAACATTCATTAATAGTGTCTAAAGGTTTTGTTTTGCAGTCATGCACAACCTTGATAGTTACTTTATTGTATGGGATCATTTTCTGTATCATCTCTGAGGTAAGATAGCCTGTCTCACCTCTGAAGTTTTTAGAATATGTAGCCAGTCATCAGCTACAGCGTAGTTGGAGAAACCAGGAACAACAAAAGCATACTGGGTAATCCTTTTCACTTTACTCTCAGGGCAGGTTTGTTTCACCTCCTCGCCTCCTCCCTGCCCACAATGGTGTCATGCAGCTGAACACCTTCCACTACTAAGGATGTTTTTTTGACAGCTACATTTTGTTTCTTGCTATTCCCTCTAAATTTGTCTTCACAAGTTATGCTGTATCATGCATCTCCTGTTCTATCTTTCTAATATGTTATGTCCTAAAATATACCAGCTAAATATGTCCTAATGATTTTATTAATTGCTGATAGGTTACTAGTTCAGGTGTCTTCTTTTATGAAAACTTTCTGATTTGTGTGGTGACAAAGTTATTGAATTTGATATGCTGGGATGTGAGTTCTGCATGTTTGAAGAAAGTGTAGTCAAAATAAAGTCACCGTCTTCTTGCACTCGCGGCCATCTGAAGGAGCTGGAAAGACCTCAGCAGAGGTAGGCAGCTCTGAGTGGCAGTGCTGTTTAGCCTTTTCCCATCAGTCTTGCAGTCCATCATGTTGTTCTCCTCTTGGCTCTGATTGCTCAGGGCAGGGGGGTTGGACCAGATGACCCACAGACGGACGTCCTTTCCAACCCCTACCATTCTGTGACTCTGTGCTCTTGGCATCTGGATGCTGCGAGGATTTGTGAGGGGGACCTTGGGGAACATTTCTCTCTGCTGTAGCATTTGCCTTATGGACAGTTCCCACAGTGTGAACACAGGGCTTTACAGTCCTGCTTTCAGAGCTTGTGTGGCTCAAAAGATCTGATCTCACCGTCCTGGCTGGTTTGCTGTGTGGCACAACCTAAAGGAGCTCTCCAAATATTTTCTTTTTGAAATTGTAGATAGCTTAGATTGCTAGGCTATTGTAGATAAGCTGTAGATTTCTTCATTGTAAGGCTACTTTAAATCAGTCTGGACAAGCACAGAGTAGTTATCCAAAGGGAAATTATCTGTACTGTTAAAAACTTGTGTTTATTTTGGGCCTTTGTACATGCTGTCTCACTAGGTGCAGTATCAGTGACAAATAGAGGCAAATGGGACTCTTCTTGCTATTCCGTTTTTCCCTCCTGAGCTATATTACACGAGAATTGCTGTAACCCTGCGGGCACAGGGTAATATTGGCAGCTCCTGTTCAGCTGTCTGCTAGTACTCCAAATCTTTGTCAGTCGCTCCTCCTCAGGACAGTGCTATGTCCAGCAAATGGTTTGCTGCCCGCTATCCCCCTCGCCCCTCCATATACATCCTTTTGTATTTAGCTATGACGGAAATTACCTTGTTTCCCTTAGGGAAGGTTATAAATCAATCCATTTTTTTCTCTTCACTAAAAGTAGTACTTTTTAAATATTTTACTCTTCCAGATATTTTAGTTTTCTGCAGACCAGGTTACTAAGGCTACTATTCTTGCGTTCGTGACACTCAGGAAAAATACAAAATAGTACAGCTGCCAAACACAACCTGCATATTGCAGTGGGACATGCTTGTTTGTTGATGTTTCTTCATTCTCCACTGCATTTTTTAGAAGTCTAATTAACAGTTTTCTTTCACTTTAATATATGACAATTTGTTTGGTTTCACACCTCTACCTTAGTCAAATTGTCAGACTACTGTATCAAATGCCTTACAGTAGGCAAATTACATTACACAATGCTATTGCTCTCACTGGCCAAATATCTTGAGTTAATAGTTATTCAGTTAGTTGGAGAGGAATCACTGTATACTTATGATATAGTTACGTAACCATATTTGTTGTTGTTATTATGTTAGCCTCTAATTCTTAATTAAAACCTTAATTTTCCAGAACAGAATGACCTTTCTGAATGCTGCTGTGGATTTTTTGCATTAGAGAGAATATAATGCAAAAAATAGTTACAGAGGAAAAAAAAATGGTTATAGAGAATACTAATGTTTCATTTTAAGAACTGTGTGATGCCAATATTAGGATTTGTTTTTGTTCCCTAAATATTTTAGAAAACTGCCTTCCTTGCCTGAACTGCTGCCTCAATTTTCTGTCCCTTTGTTTCAATTATTAATTTTCTAGAATTCCTGAAATGCTGTCTTATATCTGTTTTCACTTTAAGAATATATTCTCTGCACATATTGAAGCATGCAATTATGATTTGAGAATCTAATGTTTTATTGTCCCAGAGTATTACTAAATTTATAATTTTTCACCTGTTGTTCATCTTATAAACCAAAGTTGAACCAAATTTTATTTTCCTTTTTATTTTTGGAACCATGGTATTTTGATGAATTATAGCTTTTCCCAACAGGCAGTAAAGTATGCTTAAAAAGTTTTCAAATACCATTCATATTTTCCAGGCAAACTTTTGCTCTCAACTGTTTTTAATCCTCATTGCTTTCATATCTGTGAAACTGTCCCTTTAAAATTAGAAAGGCTTTGTGTGTATATCTATGAGTGATTTGGACTTGATGCTATTTATGCATTGTTGCAGTCAAATTGCTATCAGCTGCATCTATGTGATTGTAAACTTTTTTGTTAAATGATTATCTTTTCTTCTTTTGTCAAATGATACGCAATTTCCCCATGTTGGGTCCAGCAGTTCTTGATTTGGGAAATTACTGTGTATTATTTTTAGGCTATCCAAAGATTCTTTAACACTGAAAACTTACAAGAAAGTCCCCTATGACAAGGATGGCTCATATTCCGTGTTTAGTCTTACTCCAGTCTTCTGCTGACCTTTTTTCTTCTTTCTTTAGATATTATTGCTCTTTGGTTTGTTACTTTTCTTTCCTTGATTGTTAATTCCTCTGTCTTGCAAAAATGTATCATTCACTTTATTTGTAGTGTACTTCGTATATTTAATAACACCCTTAAAGTTAAGAACATAAGAGCTTTTCTGGATCTTGGCCTTAGTCTCTGTTGCTTTCTTTTTTATGACCACTTTTATCTTGCCTTTCCCTTTCTTATCACTCATTCTTTTTATATTATTTCCTTACCTTGTCTACATGTCCCACATCTCTCGTGCAATTTCCTTTCTTGGCTTCTCTTCTCCCCAGCCCTTCTTTTTCATTTTTTTCCATCTGTCCCCATGGTTTATGGCTCTGAAGAATTACTTACATTATCAAAATTACTATTCTTTGCTCTGTATTAATTTAGAGTGTTATATTAGTATTAAATCAGCCTACCATGAGGTACTGCACTTTTGAAATCATATGTACATCTAGAAATGCTAGGAATGCAATCATTAACACCCAATTTTTTTTCTTTCTTGTTCTTATTTTTAGCATAACTTCTGGTTATAATATTGGAATTACGAACACTCTGTGGATACAGTGATTGATAATGTATTCATGACCTGTTCGCTTTCCCTTCATGGAACTGTTGATACTTCTGTCCTAAAAAAGTCAGGCAGTGGGGAAATACAAAAATACTGCAGGTGAAATGAAGAGCTAATAAAAATGCGTTCACTGTTCTGCATTGTCAGAGTTCATAGATTCTTGCAAAATCACTGAGACTCAAGAACTTTAAGACATGAACTGTAGCCCTGCTTGGTAAATGAGAACATTGACATTATTTCCTACTTGATGACAGCTTCTTTTCCTTCCATTTCTCCTTCTCTTCTTCCTCCCTTCCCTCTTACTCCTCTGTCCCTTCTTTCCTCTCTTCCTTGTAACAGCTGTTCTGTTCATACTAGAATGGCTGTTAAATTGAAATAGCAAAATAAGTCACCTATCTAAGTTGCCTGCTGACTTTGGAGGATGTTAGCCTGTTCTGGGAGTCCTTAATCAAAATGAAATAGTTATAAAAGAACACGGTGGTTTGGTTTCAGCAATTTTCTTCGCTTTTTCTTGGCAACCAGAACAGGAAAGTTGATTTTCTCTTCTGTCGATGGTATGTATTTGAACCAACAACTTCTTTCTCTTAGTTGATCCAGATGTTTCAGCCTGTGAGGTAAAGAAACCTCCACTGTCTGTGTTATGTTTTGTTTTGGTTTTGACCTGTGGATTAGTTTATAAGGCAATGTGATGCATAGCCTAAACAAGACACAAGGTCCTCTTCCATCCCGGTGAAGGATTTCTTGCAGTCTGTTGGCAATCCCACCCTTTCTGCAGCACGTAACATACAAAATGCTTGTAAAGAAAATTTGAAGTAATGCTGTCTGTTTTTGTAGCCTTCTTTGTCCTGAATGCAGGGGGAAGTGAAGGAAGAATTCACCGTTGGCTCAGCTGAACTGCTCCCAGAGCTGCTGTGAAGAGCCCTGGGTGATCTGCACTCTGGCTTGGCGTAGGCTGGAAGGTGTGTTCAGCTTTGCTGTTGCAAGCTGTAATGCACAGGCTGAAGCATTTTTAATTGTGTGTTTCCATACTATTTCTCTTCGACATATGTTGCAGTTACCACCCGATGGCTGCTTCAGGACAAAACTCTTTAATCCCTCTGCTGATGTACTTCCTACTGGCTGACAGTCACCACTTTTTCCCTCTTGCATATTTCCTTCTCATTGTCACTGTCTGTTTTATTTTGTGCTCCATTTCTTTTTTCCTCCAGGCTTTAGCCTCTGCACTGTCCCTCCATTCTCCCTGCACCTTCTCAGCTGGTGACACAGCTGACCAAGACTCTGGTGTCTGCCCTGCATGGTAGCTCCCTGCACACATGCTGCTCCCTGATTTCTTCATGGATGGCCCTCGCTCCGCTTGATGGCAGGGTCTGCTGAAGACAGAGGCTGTGTAGTGGTCTCCCTAGAGCCTGCAGCTCCATCAGCTCCGCAACTTGTGTGCGTGGCAGGAAGGTTGGCACTTGTTGTCTTGAGCAGGGAGGAGAAGCACAGCCAGAGCAGTGAAATGGTCAAGTGGCTCAAATGTTGCAGAAGTTTCTGACTTTCTTCTCAGTCTTGAACGGATTGGGAAACTTTGATTAATTTCATGGTTCAAAGATGGGTTTTGTTGCAAAAGTGTTTTCAGATAGTACAAAGAAGTTGAAAGGAAAATTCAGCTAAATTTAACAGCCTTCAATTTCTGCAGCTTATTCTCACTTCAAACTGCCACAAAATCTGTGTGAAAGAAGTGAATCACAAAGCTGTAATTTTTGTAATTACCTTCGAAGCAACCTTTTTTTCTTTTCTTTGGAGAACAGCTGCTTCCGTCTCCAAGTCTGAACAAGTATTGTGAAAGACTTGGGCTTCATTCTATAATGAATATATTCATATATATACACACATGTATATATATGTGTGTGTGTATACATACACACAGACAGATATATTTAAATATTCCTCTCTATAATGAATATGCCATTAGCACAGAGTTAATGTCATAAATCAAGAAGTTAATTTTGGAGAGATACTGCTTGGCTTTTCCTCCTCTGCTGTGCCCCAGCATCTTTCCTTTCAGACCTGTAAGTACATTTTGGTTTTAGTCTGAAAAGTATTGCTATACTCACATTATCATGTTTCTCTAATAAGCATTCAGTGTAGATTTCTGTGAGTTTTACTTAAGTTATTAAAGGGTTGCCCTGGCACCTTTCAGTATAACTTGTCCTGTAAAGCCACATGACTTAGGCACAGTAAAGATAGTTGGATTCGTGCTCATGTGAGCTTTCTCAGATTATGCATTCCTATGGGCCAAGAAGAGAGTTTTGTATTTTACCTGAAGGACTGTTTAAAATTCCATGATAGCTTGTTTCCTGTAAAGGTAAGTGGAGGCTGAATGTTGTTGGGTATAAAGAGCTGAAGTATTTACAAAATCTAGCAAAAGAGACACAGGCGGTCTTTATATATTTCTTACTTCTAAGTGAGCCTGCAACAGCTGCAGAATTGGAAACAATGAGGATACAAAATTGAAGAAATGGAAGCAACACCTCTACACTATGGAGAGTAGGGGAAGTATTTTAACAAGGGAATGAAATCAAAATTGTATTTGGGAAGGAATACCAAAGCATTGCTGAAAGTTTACAGGGGACAAAGTAGCAGTAAAAAAGAGAACCTTGGTCCAGGGTGATATGGACAGTTTGATTAGTGTAGTTCAAACAAACAATTCATGTTTTGTTTTGGCCACATATGGGATGATTGGTCTGGAAATAAAGACTGCACACCGCGCTTGTCCTGACATAGTGTGGACATGCCCACTTTAGCAAGTAGTGCAGCAGGATAGCAACAGGCCCAGAAAGCAAGAGAGCGGGTGCTGAGGAACCTCACCTCCACACTATGTGTGCTTCATGGGATTTTGCTTTGGAAAAGCTGTAATCTGGTGCGGTGAACTAAACCAACCCTTAAACTGTAGGAGCGCTCTGGGAGAATATCTGGCTTAGTTTTAACCAAAGGTGATCAGCCTTATAAATGGTGGTGGTTTATTAATTTCTGTACATGAATAATAGTTTTATAGTAGAAATCTCCTTGAGATAGCTGGTGAAAATATATTAAGGTCAAAATCTTGGAAAAAAGGTGCAAATATTTAAGAAGAGGATAATCAGCCGTTGGAAAAGATGTGGTTTTTAAGTTGTTTTCAAGGCAGAGATTATAATTTAGAAAAGTCATTCAGATACACAAGTCATTGTATTAGACTATAATTTAGGAAAGTGAGCAGTGCATGGGAAGATCAATTGTATGACTGCAGTATGGGACTTGGAAGTGAATTTTCCTGGGTCCATTTCACGCACAGAGATTGTCCCTAGGTCTTGTTCTTTACTACTGACTCCTTGCTCCCTCACTCTAATTCTGGCTCTGCTGATAATTTCTTGTGTGACTCCTGTGAACCTTCCCCATTGCCATTTCCTACTTAGGCAGGGGTAGCACTAGATGGCTGTGGTATGCCTTTAATTAATGAATATCAACAGATTTCTTGAAATCTTCATGCTGGTAATGCTATAGTAATGTGAAATCTTGTCGTCCGTGTATTACTGGGCACAGCTGTTCTATTCACAGACACATCCTTGAATGTTTTATCATTATGTCTTCAGTTTATTTTAATCTCTAAAAGGCGGTGTAGTTTTTAAAAGATTTCTAATTTTTTGGAAAACAGCTTCTGTTTTCCAAACAGAACAGTATCAAACTGCTCCTCAGATGAAAGCACTCTCTATACACCTTGTGAATTTTTTTATTTCCAGCCATCCTTGCTTGTTTTTTTCTTCCTCTTCTCTTGCCAGTTCATTTGTCCGGGTACCCCTTAGCAACATCTTTTACTAATGGAAAAACAGAAATGCTTACTGTAGCCGCACTGTGGTTGAATCAGAAACAGAATTTACTCGATAAAGCATTTAGGTTTTCAGTCCCACTATTCTTTCTATTATCTTGAACATTTAATATTGTGTATCAGGGAGATCTACAGATTCTTAATTTGTCTTTTTCGCAGTTGTTATTGCAGCCTGACCTGGAATTAAGAAGTGGAATAATAGTCAGCTGTGCATAGTAGGATCTCTGTCTCTAGATTGGATGAAGAAACTCTTCCCCATTATATTTTGTATCACTGCATATTATGGACTGCAAACTGCAGAAAAATGACTTTGCAGAGTTCCTCTATAGGGACAGAAGGGTTACACAATGAAAATTCACTGCTCTCTCATTTTATTCCTGAGGAATTCGCTGTAAGATTTGCACTCTCAACTTTTGCATCAACGCCATTAATTCTGGATGCCAGGGGGTGCTATAGGTATATGCATTATAATCTGTGTAGGTTTAGTAGTTGGTATAGAGGGCTCATTAAACCTGTTGTATTTTTTATTTTCTTGCTGTTCTGAATTCTGAGTGTTTCACTTCTTAAAGAACTAATTTCAGTGGCAGAAGTGGTGTGTGTTTGTTGCATGCCCTGATTTGGCTTTAGGCAGGTCCTTGGATTTCTAGTACAATTTGTATGTATATGACACCTTATCTGAGTGAGGGAATGGATAAATGGGGTTCAGGCTTGCGAATTCAGCCCTGGGAAATGAACTTTATACTCATGATATGATTTCTTTCATTAAGGGGAGAGAACTTGTGGCATGGAATGAAATGGGAGAGAAATATTTCATTTCTCAGATAAAACCCACATATATACATATGTGTAAATAATACAAAAAAACACTTCTGTGTGTTTTTACATTGATTTCACAAGTGTGGAGATGTTGAAAAAGTAATTTCCTTAATCAAGTCTTCGCTATTTGAAATAAATTTTATTACAAATAAATATTAGGCAAGACTAAATTATTTGAACTACCCATTCTCAAAGGCAGCTTAGTTAATCAAACACCTGTTCTTCCTTTTCTCCTGCTCTAACCATTCAGATGTGTAAGCAGCAAGGAAGTGCAAGAGTCTAATCAGTTTTTCATAAGGTAACGATATAGTGTACATGACTGTTCATATAGCCTGAGTCAAAGGTGACATCAGTAAATTCACACAGAGCGTATCATATCTGTTTCTGTTTGTGTGTTAGAGTCTCTGATGAACATATACTTTATTAGACAGATGGTTTGTAGGTAGTAAGACTTGGGCCAAGTTTTTTTCAACACTTCTTTTCCCAGAGGTGGTTATTTGAGGCTGCACAAATTAAATCCTGGACCTCTAGGTTTTAATTACATTTTTATAATAATTTCTGATTTCCTGTTGTAATATGCTACATTATTTTACTGACTGTTTGAAAGCAATACATCTATTTCAATAAGGTGTACATTAAAATAATAATTTCTTTACTTCCCACTGCAAACAGCGCAGGATTAAAAGCTTGTGTCATTCCTGTCTTCAGGGTAGCAGATGAGCATGTTCTGCAGACCTGTATAATGCCTGCTAGCTTTGTGAGTGTATGTATGTATTTACACAGAGTTTTTTGGAAAGTTTTGCTTTTTTTTCCAAGGAATCTTGACAGACTTGCATGTCTTTCACATACATTTGAAAATTGTTTCAGGTGTGGAGGGATTTGGAGTTGCCTTTATATGTAAAAAATAATAAAAAAAAATTAGTTGATAATAAGAATATCCTTTTGCATACTAAAATTAATTTACCTGTTTAAAAATGAATGGACTACAACCAAAAAGCCTATAGGCATACTACATGAAAGTTGATGTTGCGTGAATATAAGTCAGGCAGTGGTGTCACATTATGAGGAGTTTGTTAGCAATGCTGACTTGAGATATTCCTTCCCTCCTGCTGAGGATTCTCACAGAGTTACTGTGTCACCCCTTCTGCAGAGCACGCTCCACTGTCTACTGAATTGTACAGGCCAGGGAACAGACCTGAAAAAAATAAGTTAAAGTGCCTGAAATGTGTGTATGTTCTCGTTTTAATCTTGGATCAGAAAAACATGCAACTCACCAACAGTTCTGATCCCACTGAAGTAGTAGCTTAGGTTTAGGAAGGACCCGCCAGAACTCTGCAAGCTGGAAAATAAGCATTACACAAACAAAATACATTGTCAAAATCTCACCTTCTGCTCCAGATCAGATGGTCAGCCTACAGTCCTGTGGAAGACAGTGGGCCCCTCAGTGCACTGGAAAGTGCTGATCACGGCATTGCAGGTTTAAAATAGGCAGCAAGAAGGGTATGGTCAGTGTAGCACACTGCATTTGTAAGTCTAACACACATATTTTGTTCACATAAGCCTTTGCCTTTTTTGTTTTTTAAGCTTTTCAAAGGAAAAACAAAGGTGTAGTACTTCCATGAGTAGAGTCCTAGGATGATGACTGTACAATGACTGGAGAAATCGTTATGGAAGGGTTTTGATATATAGCCATTACCTAAGATTAGGGAGATTTTCTCTGTTGATCTGTATAAAAATCATTTGTGTCTGATTTTGTTGGTCATATATGCATAAAATGGGTTTCTAGCATGCAAACTCTGACCTGTGATGATTGTGCATGTCCTTTCTCCCTGAAGACAATCAGTGTTAGATACGTTCAGTGCCACAATTTAACTGTCTTTAGTCTGGATGCAAGTTGCTTCTTGTAGATCCTTTGTTAGATAAAACATATTATTGTTACTATACCCAAAATTACTTTTCTTTGAAGGATCGACTTTAAGTCACCCCCAGATTATCTAAAAGCTAACGTCTTCTGTTATTTGTTGCTGTATGTATCTGAACACAGTATAAATGCAATACTTTCCTGGAGAACTGAACTGCGTCATCTGGGTACCTTTGTGTTTTGGAGGCATTTTTATTCCTCCTGGTAGCCCAGGAAGAGAAGAGGGAAAGTAGACAAAGCAGTTTGAAATAAATGTGACAGTAGTTTTTTTCAACTGCAAGTGAAGAGGGAGTTTTGAAGACAGTTTAAAAGAATAGTGTGTTTGTTATGGTTATTCTACAAACATTGCTTGCCTCCCTCTTTCCTCTTTCCATTTATTTTTGGAATGCTGTATTGTATAAGCATAAGGAAAGACCTTTTTTTTTGTCATCCAATTTGATACTTAAGGGCAGATACCACAACAATCCTTAATGTGTCAGACAATATCTGTTGGCACATGTTCCAGCATGTTACCTGGGAAACAATGTGTTTTCCTCATGATGTTATTCTCTCAGCTGTGAAATTGTATTTTAGGAATTCAAAAGAAAAGTGTGCATAGGTGCTTATACTTGACGCCTTATTGTTAATGAGAAAGATGCTTTTAATTACTTTTTCAGTGATGTGTTCACCAGATAAATACTGAACATCAATGGAAAAATAAGAAGACTGCAAAATTTGTAAGAACTGCTATTTCATTCTTGATTCAGCTTTATTGGGTTTGCATTGTGTATGATAGAACTGTAATTACATGATTGCATTCTATTTCTTGTAAAATCTCTTCTTCAGGCACAAAATACAAGATGTGTAACTGATGAACACCTATTCCATGTTTCATCATCATTGTGTAATGTATGGTAAAGTCCTTATTCCAAATGTTACTATGAACATGTTACAGAGACTTATATTAAGTTTCTCAATTGCCTTATAAGTCTTTTGGTGGTTTAATATAAGATACCTTTTCAAAATCACTGAGGCTAAACACGCAGTATTATTTCTATTTTAGAGATCATGGATGTGATATAATTTAGATTAGTAGAATGTAGAGACTTATGAGACCTTATTTTTCTCAGCATTTAATATTATAAAGCTCTTTAAGTATTCTTATCTAAAACTGAGGCAGAAGTGGCACCTGTAAGTTCTCACTTCCTCGGTAAAGCAAACATGATCTCTCAGGTTAAGATTCTGCAGGTGAAGATGTTGCTGAAAATAGTTTAGACATGTTTAAAAAAAATCTTCTTTGCCTGTATTTTCAATACTGATTTATAAGACAGGCAGGATAGCTGAAAAGACACAAAGGTGAAATTAAAACCTATGGTTGAGTGTGTTTAAATTAGTATGAAGCAATAATTTGAGACAAATTATTACTGAGATGCCAAAACTCAATATTTTTATCATCTGTCAAGTTGTAACTATTTTGATTCTATACTGGCAAAGATAGTATCTGTTATTTGAAAAGGAAAATGGTGAGTGGTTAACTACAGTCTGACCAGTTATATGCTAAGCTTTAGAACCCCTATTGGAGGAAAGAGGGATTAAAAACTAGGTTATAAAGAACAAATGATTTAAAATGAAACCCTAATCTACCAAAGGTTGATTGTGCCACATTAGTCTGATTATGTCTTTGATAACAGATTTTCCAGGCAAAGCAAACACAATCGGTTTGATCAACATTACCAGAAGCATTTTGGGAGAAATCACAGGAAAAAGGATTAACTAATTTGGAGAAGACTGAAATCCTGAGCCATGAGGTCTGTAGTGACTGAACTGCACAGTTTAATGAACTGTAAAACTGAACTGTAACAGTATAAACAAGAAGATCACGTACTTAGCAAGAAATATTTTCAATTGTCCCTATAAACTGAGATCGCTCTGCCTGAAAGCAGCTTAAGTTTGTTTCATCTTGAGTATACTTAGGTATGTTTAGATGTATGTAGGCATACATACATATGAACTGATACTATTAATGCCTCTGTATTCTAGGCAAGATGCTTAGGTGTTTCAAGGGATATTTCAGAGTACAAGAAAGATATGGACATACTGGAGTCAGTCCAATAAAGGGTCACAAAGATGATTAAGGGAATGGAGTGTCTAAGGGGTAGAAAAAGCTGGATCTGTACAGCCTGGAGGAGAGAAGTCTCAGGGGGCACTTATCAATGCTTATAAATACCTGATGGAGGAGAGTAAAGAAGATGGAGCCAGACTCTTCTCAGTGGTGCTCAGGGACAGGACAAGAGGCAATGGACACAAACTGAAACACAGGAAATTTAACATAAGCATAGGAAACAACTTTTTATTGTTTTTTTTTTTTTACTGTGAGGGTGGTCAAACACTGGAACGGGCTACCCAGAGAGGTTGTGGAGTCTCCACCTGTGGACATATTCAAAATCTGGCTGGGCACAGGGCTAAGCAACATGGTCTGGCTGACCCTTCTTGAGCAGGGGGGTTGAACAATGCAATCTCTAGAGGTCCCTCCCCACCTCAGTGGTTCTTATATCCTGTGATGTGGGGAAATATCTATGCAATTGTATAAGGTTCTGTACTATATTTTATATAATCCTAGTTAGCCTTGTTCAAGTCACATGCAAGCTAGAAAAGTGGTGTGAACTAGAAGATGAGCAAAAAATGTATAAACTGTAATTTGAAAGGAAGAGGTCTGGAAGAGGTATGAGGAATATGACAGAACTGTAATCTGGGCTGTACAGGGCTGTAATCTTCAGGTAATGGATAGTGCTATTTAAGCTAAAAGACAGTGCTAAAATAACTGAGCTAAAAGTTGATATGAAAGTAGACGATGTTCTTAAAACATGTGGAATGAGATTTGAGGATAATTTTCCTCATAGGTTTTAACTGATAAGAACTGTCTAATTTGGCCAAACTGAAGTAGAATTTCACAGAGATGCTGAAGACCCTCCATACTTGCAGGTCAGGCTCTGCTATGCTTTTGATCTCTGCTTCAAAGTGTAGAAGTGTGTGAGACGGTCAATAAAGGGACAAAGAACTTTTTAGTGCAGGCAAAATGATACACTTTTCTTCGTGTTGTCCTTGGGAACATTACAGATTATCCATGGAAAAAATTAACCTCTGTACAGCACAGCAAATCACGGCAATAAACTTCAGCCTAAACTGTTATAAGAAGATGAAAATATGAAAAGAACTGTTGCACAACCTTAATTACTGGCAGTATCACTAGACTTCCTATAATGCAGCCCTATAATGTTTCTTAAATCAAACAATGTTTTGTTAGAGCCAGAAGCATAAATGCATGAAGTGGTAAGAAATAGAGTATGCAGCAGAATAGGACTATTTCATGTGTATCACTGCTATTCAGAGCACTTAAGGAAAATAATCAGGTTTATTAGAAGGACTATTGATTATCTAAATGCTTGTGCTTGACGGGATCTGCATAAACAGATACGGATTTAGAACGGTTCTCTGAACATGATAATGTTTGCATGTTAATGTTCGAAGACAATATGCTGAATCTAGCGTCCGTTCTGGTGCACTCTAATCAAGTGCTACTGAAATGAAAAAGACACTTCTACCCTCTTTCCACTTTCTCATTTCCTCCTAAGACTGTGCAGCATCTGGACAGAGCTCGGCTATTTGCACATTGTTAACAGCACAGTCTAATTAGGGAACACAGCAGTAATCGGAGGCCTACGGGATACGACCTACTGAATAGGTAAAAGATATGTTGAAGCATCTTCCTTCTACACATGTGCTGGAACCCCTGCTCCAGGCACTGTGGGGAGGTTATGATTCTGAAAAAGCTCAAAGGCTGATGATGAGAACACACTTCCCCTTCCCTTTAGCCCAACTCTGTTGCTAGCTGGGAGAAAGGTAAGAACCATGCAACAGGGAAAAGTAAATGCGTATGCTCCCTCTAATACTCTCCCTGACTTCAGTTGGTTTAGGGATTACCTGAGCTAGATGGAGCTTTTGAGTATTTAGTGAACTTCAGTGGACTGATCTTCTAAGTTTGCTCTGTGTCACTTTGAATCCAAGGGAACTTGCAGCATCCAGAAAATCTTTTAGCTGTGAGCTCTCTGTCATATGAAGAGTTATCTCTGCTCATTTTGAACCTGGCTTCTAGTGTCTTCATTTGATGTCCTGTGGTTCTTGTACTGTTAGAGATTAAACAGTCATTAAACCCATTTTCTCTATGTCATTTATGATCTGGTTGACCTCTGTCGTGCTCCCTCTAAGCCACCTCTTTTTCAGAATGCAATCACGGTTTACTTTATCCTTCATCCCCCATATAAAGGGCACATTCTGCATATATTCCAGACCTTTGGTCATCCTTAGTTATCTTGAACCTTTTGTGTCCTTCCTTATACTGCTTAGGAGGAAGGGACCAAAATTGCAACTGGTATTTCAGGTATAACGAACCATAGATTTTACACACAGATTTATGGCAGAGTTCTCTGTTCTATTCTCTGTCCCTTCCCTAAGAATTCCCAACATTTGATTTGCCTTTTTTGACCTAAACTGAGCACTGGGTTGACGTTCTCATGGAACACATCCATCATGACTCGTGGTAATGGTCAGCTCAATGCATGTCATTACAGAATCGTACACACAAATTTAGGGTCATTTTTCTTCATGTGCCTTCACCTTTACTTACTCTGAACTTTATCTGCTAATTTGCAGCCAGTCATGCAGTTTTGTGAAGGTCTTCAACAGTTCCTTTTAGTTTTGGCAAGAGACTTCAGTAAAAGGCTTTTGAAAACTGAGCTAGGTTGTGCCAGCCATACAAAAAAATACTAAGAAGGTAATAAGGCAGGTCTTCTCTAGCAGAAGCTGTGTTGACTTTTCCTGATTGAATCACATTTATGCAGGTGTCTTTTGTAACTTTATTCTCATATGTTCTATTAAATGCCAGTACAGCCTACAGCTTCAAAGACCTACCCTGCAAT
>Ga0181612_143875_pt1 | contig 20881 bp, 18 predicted proteins | sample HoacroProtozoa21_FD_119630 | JGI IMG/M metagenome (GOLD analysis project Ga0181612, IMG submission 119630) | Hoatzin crop microbial communities from Cojedes, Venezuel. Combined Assembly of Gp0051906, Gp0051904, Gp0051908
AGCCGATTGGAAACAACTTTATCAAGCCGTTGATGAACTTTATCCATTGTTTAAAGACAGGTTGTTAAAGGAACTGGGAAACTTCACCGAGCAACAGATGCAGGTGTGCTATCTCATGCGCGTAGGGCTTACTAAACCACAGATTCAGAACATTACCAACCTCTCGCGGGTCACCATCTGGCGATGGGTAAAAAAATTTGATTGGGTGATGACTCCTGATGATGCTGCACAGGATTCACAAGCTGATTAGCAAGGGGGGTATCGGTTAGACTATCACTCGCCGCCCATCCTGCAAGCCTCATTCCTGTTTTCGCCAATGCATGCCCCAAATCAGGGAAGCCCGAGGAGGTGGAGTAATTCGGTGATTTCGGAGTCGTGGTCGGTGCGCAGCAGGACTGTTTTCTTGCGGTGATTATAGGGGTTGACGTAGTCGATGGCGTGGATGCTTTCGGCTAAGAAGCGTGCCCAGTCCAGGGTGATGCTTGATTGGGCGGATTTCAAGATTCGTTCCAGTTCCAGCATGATGGTGTAGGCGGTGAAGCAGATGCTGCTAGGCTATCGGCCCAAGTACACCTGCCTTGAGACCATCGACCTCGCCGTGAAAAGCTATATTGACCGAGGACTCATCAAGCAATAATCAAGCAATAACGGCATTGGACATCAATAGATTATCCCCGAGTGTGTGCGTTCGGGGATGATTTTCTAGCGGTATATAACGAAAGAATGGGCAACCTGCCGAAGCATGGTCACCCATATCCTCTCTCCACTTGCGGTGCGTACGTGACTCGAACACGCGACCTCCTGCGTGACAGGCAGGCATTCTAACCAACTGAACTAACGCACCAACATGTGATTTGCATGAGGTCTCCCTCTCATTGCGACTGCAAAGGTACAACCTTTTTTGAAACCTGCAAACTTTTTTGACAAAAAATCGCAAAAAATTCTCTAAATCCCCCAATTTCCCCTCACATGGGGGCAAAAAAACAAGGGTGCTAGACCGGGGGGACTGGGCACCTTTGTTTTTTGTTGGTTGGTTGTGGTTTTATTGTGGTAGCAGGAGTTGACGGGCTAGCGGGGTGAGCATGTGGTTCATGTCGGTGTCGTCCATGACGTACACATAGATGGGCGTGTCAATCAAGCCTTGTGCCCAGCTGGCGATGTGATAGGGCTGATAAATGACATGCAACACATAGTCCTCGAGATAATAACCCGTGGGCAGCGGCAGGGTGTCGTCGCTGTTAATGAACAGGTTCCCATACTCCACATCGGGGTTGTCCTTGAGCGACTGCACCACTTGTTTCCTGAACAGGGTGGTGTCGGCAATGAGGTCCTTGTACAAGTCCAGCACGCGACCACTGTTGATGTCATAGGTCACATAATCCTTGTACACGCCACTGTGAGCGCCGCCAACATACTCCTCAAGCACGTACACAAAGGTGGCCACATGCTTGTCCAGGTCCTTGAGCCGCAACGTGGTGTTGAGCGAATAGACCATGCCGGCATCCTCGGGGATGCTGTCAACAGCAGTGGTGCCCTGTGGCAGGTTGCGGGTGAGCTGATGCTCCATCAGCTCGTCCAGGCTGTTCAGCGTGGGCGGTTTCTGCTCCTCGTCGGCAGTGGTGGTGAGGGCGTCAAGCAAGGCTCGCTGCAGTGTGTCACACGCATTGCCATTGAGCATGGTGGGCCACACCACGCTGAAGGTGTTGTGGACATATTGTGGTCCATCATTCTCGCTGCTGTCACACTTCACCATACGCTCCTGGGTGACGTTCAGGAAACGGCATTCGGCATCGTTGGCCTTGCCATTGCCAGTAGTCCCCGTGCAGCCCACTGCAAACACTGTTGCCACCGCCATGGCGATGGCAAGCAGTGATGAGTTGATGCGCTTCATGTTAGTTAGAATGACAATGAAGCCTGGTAAGCGTTGCCGTCCTTGTTCAGGATATAGCCGAACATATTGTCGCCATATTCCTTGAGCAACGAGTTGACCTTGGTAGCGGCAACGGCACCACCCTTGGAGCTGCTGATGAAGTCCTTGCTGTTGGTGAAGCTGGCACCGCGGGTTGTGCTGGCACTGATGGTGCCACTCAGCGTCAAGTCGTAAGTCTCTTGCTGGGTGAGGTCGGCTTCATCATTGTAGGTGACACGTACATCAAAGCCCAGTTGAGCGGGGAACTTGGTGGTGCTTACGCTCTTGGTCCACTTGGTACCGCTTGTCACAGCCTCCCAATTATACTCATTGTTGGCTGTCTTGTAGTAGATAATCACCTTGGCAGCCTTGAAGAAGTCGGCACCAAAGTTTACCGTGTAGGTCGCATTGGCGGTGACGGTCTCGTTGGGCTCATCGTCGCCACAGCTGGTGAACGTGAACATGCAGCACAGCAACGCTGCTAACAGTAACATCTTGTTCTTCATAACGTTTGATTTTTTTACTTGTTATTGTTTAATCTGATATTGTCCCTTTGTTTGACTTTGACTGCAAAGGTAAAACTTTTGTTTAGACCTGCAAGCACCCCGACCGTTTAATTTTCCAAAAATCATGCTTGATGCCCCCAAAAGCCCCAATCTAGTAGATTGGGGGTCATTGGCAGCGAGGGGTCTTGTGTGGGTTCAATTTTGTCTGGATATGTGAGGTGAGTGCGGTTGGTTGTTCATGTTGTGCGGTACGCAATAAGGCGAGGGCGTGTCGATGAGATGACACGCCCTCGCGATTGATGTTTTGGGAAATCCCATTTACTTGACTTGAACGCCGGGCTTGACGGGTCCAGTGGGGCCAACGACGATGAGGCGTCCGTCGGCATCCTCGGCACTCAGGACCATGCCCTGTGATTCAATGCCCTTGAAGGTGCGGGGCGGGAAGTTGGCGATGAAGCACACCTGTTTTCCCACGAGTTCCTCGGGTTGATACCACTTGGCGATGCCCGACACAATGGTGCGTTCGCCCATGCCGTCATCGATGGTGAGCTTGAGCAGCTTGTCCGCCTTCTTGACCTTGTCACAGGCGGTAACGGTGCCCACACGTATGTCAAGCTTGGCAAAGTCGTCGATGGTGCAAGCTGCGCCCACAGCCTTGGGCTTGAAGTTGTTGACAATGTTTTCCTGCTTGATGCGATGCAGCCGCTCGACTTGTGCGTCAATGACGCTGTCGTCGATTTTCTCGAACAGCAGTTCGGGTTGTGCCAGTTGTCTGCCTGCTGGCAGGATGTCGATGTCCCCCAGCCGGTTCCAGTCGGCAGCCTCCAGTCCAATCATGTTGCGCAACTTGGCGGCGCTGAAAGGCAGGAACGGCTCAAAGGCGATGGCCAGGTTGGCGGTGATTTGCAGGGCAACGTTGAGGATGGTTGCCACGCGCGGCATGTCGGTCTTGGCAAGTTTCCAGGGCTCGGTGTCGGCGAGATACTTGTTGCCGATGCGTGCGAGATTCATGGCATCCTTCAATGCCTCACGGAAGTGGAAGTGCTCGATGTTGTCCCCCAAGGTGGCCTTGACCCCCTTGAACTCCTCGATGGTCTGACGGTCATAGTCGTTCAGCTCGCCTGCCTGGGGCACCTTGCCCTCAAAGTACTTGTGTGTGAGTACCATGGCGCGGTTAACGAAGTTGCCCAGGATGGCGACCAGCTCATTGTTGTTGCGAGCCTGGAAGTCCTTCCAGGTGAAGTCGTTGTCCTTGGTCTCGGGGGCATTGGCAGTGAGGACATATCGCAGAACATCCTGCTTGCCAGGGAATTCCTCAAGATACTCGTTGAGCCATACCGCCCAGTTGCGGCTGGTCGAAATCTTGTCGCCCTCAAGGTTGAGAAACTCGTTGGCAGGCACGTTCTCGGGCAGCTGGTAGGAGCCGTCGGCCATGAGCATGGCGGGGAAGATGAGGCAGTGGAACACGATGTTGTCCTTGCCGATGAAGTGGATGATGCGCGTGTCGGGTGACTTCCAGTAGAGCTCCCACTTGTCGGGGAGGAGCTCCTTGGTGTTGCTGATGTATCCGATGGGTGCGTCAAACCAGACGTACAGCACCTTGCCCTCGGCACCCTCGATGGGCACGGGTATGCCCCAGTTGAGGTCGCGCGTGACGGCACGAGGCTGCAAGTGGTCATCGAGCCATGACTTGCATTGTCCATACACATTGGGTTTCCACTCCTTGTGGTCCTCAAGAATCCACTTGCGCAGCTTGGGTTCCCACTTGTCGAGCGGCATGTACCAGTGCTTGGTCTCACGCAGGACGGGAGTGTTGCCCGTGATGGCACTCTTGGGGTTGATGAGGTCGGTGGCATTGAGGCTGCTGCCGCAAGCCTCGCACTGGTCGCCATAGGCGTGTTCGTTGCCACATTTGGGGCAGGTGCCCGTGACATATCGGTCTGCTAGCCACTGGTCGGCCTGCTCATCATAGAGTTGCACCGATGTCTTCTCGATAAACTCCCCCTTGTCATAGAGGTTGCGGAAGAAGTCGCTGGCCGTCTGGTGGTGTATCTTGCTGGTGGTGCGGCTGTAAATGTCAAATGAGATGCCCAGCCCCGCCATCGATTCCTTGATAATCTTGTGATATCGGTCCACAATGTCCTGTGGGGTGACGCCCTCCTTCTGTGCCTTGATGGTGATGGGCACACCATGCTCGTCACTGCCGCCGATGAACACGACATCCTCGCCCTTGAGCCGCAGATATCGCACATAGATGTCGGCGGGAACGTACACGCCAGCGAGATGCCCGATGTGAACGGGGCCGTTGGCATAGGGCAACGCTGTGGTGACCAGCGTTCGCTTGAATTTCTTTTCGCTATTGTCCATATTGCTGAAAAATGAGTTAAAATCTGTCTTACCTTGAAATTGTGACCGCAAAGTTAGTCATTTTTATCGAAATAGCCCCTGCCAGTGACAATCAAACCATCCAACAGCCCCCAAAAAGCGACTAATGGCCACCCGCTGGCAGTAGGAAAAGCGGCTGACGCCTCTCGCGCTAGCCGCTCAACATTAAAAGCTATGAGAAAAATATTATGTAAGTGGAGAGTGGTGGTGCGTCACTTGGTCAAGAACTTGGTGTTCAGGTAGTCAAAGAAGCCGTCCTTGTAGATGTCACCGATGGGCAGTGAGATGTCCTCGCTCAGGGTGACGTGATTCTTGCTCACTTCACGTATCTTCTTGAGATTGATGATGTAGGAACGGTGGATGCGCATGAAGCGGTTGCCGGGCAGGTGCTCCTCCATTTTTTTCATGCTGAGCAGCACCATGATGGGCTTGGGATAGTCATCGCTGAAGATGCGCAGATATTCGCTCATGGCCTCGACATATCGGATGCTGTTGGTGGCGATGCGCACAATCTTGTAGTCGCTCTTGACAAAGATGGCGTCATCGTCATCGACCATCGAGATGTCGTTGGTCGTTGCCTGCTGCATGAGCTCAAACTGGTTTTTGATTTTGTCGGCAGCGCGTTCAAAGTCGTTGAAACTGTAGGGCTTGAGGATATAGTCCACGGCATTAACCTTGTAGCCCTCAAGCGCATAGTCGGTGTAGGCCGTGGTGAACACGATGAGTGGTGGCTGTTGCAAGGTCTTGACAAAGTCCAGGCCGTTGAGGTCGGGCATGTTGATGTCGATAAACATGGCATCAACAGTCATGCCGTCGTTGATGGCTTGTTGAGCCTCGATGGCACTTTGACATTGAGCCACAAGTTCAAGATAGGGTATCTTGTCGATATAGGAAACGAGTTTCTTGAGCGCCAGTGGCTCATCGTCGATAGCAATGCATTTAATCATCATAGCTTTTTGAAGGTTTAGTGGTGGGGTTATTTTCTTTGGTTGCGTTGTGAGCGGGAATGTTGAGTGTAACATCATAGATGTCATCGTTGTCGATGATATCGAGCGAGTAGTCACTGCCAAAGATGATGTCGAGGCGCTTGCGGACATTGGTGAGTCCCACACCGCCATATTCATATTCGACCGCGTTCTTGCTGTTGCGACAGTGGAAGATGATGCGCTCATCCTTGATAGTCGTGTCGATGTCGATAATCGACTGACGGGTGTAACTCACGCCATGCTTGATGGCATTCTCGACAAAGGGGATGAACACGAGTGGCGGCACCATGATTGACATGGCGACACTCTCGTCGGGCTGATTGAGGTTGATAGTGACCTTGTCGGTGTAGCGCAACCTCATGAGGTCGATGTACTTGCTGAGGAAGTTCATGCCATTGATGAGCGGCACGAGGTCCTTGTCGGTCTCATACAGCAGGTATCGCATCATCTTGGACAGGTCCACGATGCTGTCCTTGGCCTGATTGGGGTCGATGTCCACAAGAGCGTGGATGTTGTTGAGCGTGTTCATGAAAAAGTGCGGGTTCATCTGGTAACGCAGATACTCCAGCTCCTGTTTCAAGCTTTGCTCCTTGAGGCGTGCCATGCGCGAGCGCTCGATCAGTGTGCGGGCATACAGCTTGATGCCCAGGTTGGAGCCCAGCATCATGATGAGGATGATGAAGGCGACGATGGCGTGCACATCAAACGGACGTCCACCTCCCAGTGGCGGTCCCATGGGGCCTCGCCCATCCCCCTCACGTGGCGGCATGGGACGCATGGCCTCACCTGCACCTTGCTGCTGCTGCGCGCCATTGAACTTGTCTTGCGGCCCAGCTTGCATGCCATCGCGTTGCTCCATCTGATTGGGTGGAGGCATGTCCTCGGGATGATGGTTGCACTGATAGAGGGTGAACACGCCGACAATGAGAGCCGTGGCGATGACGTAAGCCGTTGTGCGCCGCTCGTTGATGAGCATGGGTGCTAGCACGTGGTTGTGGATGACAAACACGATAAAGAACACCAGCAACATCTTCCAGGTAGCAAACAAGTCACGCCAAAAGAAAGGCCACTCGGGGTTGGTGACATGTTGCACTATCAGTGCCACTAAGGGCGCCAAGAAAAGCAGCACCCACACGATAGCGTAGATGATGGTCTCCTGTTTGTTTTGCTTTTTGAAAATAGCCATAACTCGTTCCAATGGTCTTCCCTAAAAATCATGGATGCTTGTGAGCAAACACAAAAGTAGTCCAAAACGGTGATTGGAACAAAAATATTCAGTAACTTACCAAAAACAATCAGTAAAACGCCCCCGCACGGGGTGGCAACACGCGACTATCGCCAGATGTAGGTGACGGTGCCGATGCCCTCGGTGGTGGTGTTCTTGGGGACCGAGAAGCGAGACTTGAGTGCCGCCTGCTCGCAGGCACGTCGCACCTCGGGGTGTGAGGCCAGGTCGCCGGTGGCACTGGTGGCCGTCGCCTTGGTCACCTGGCCGCGTGGGCTGACGTTGACCTTGACGGTGACACGTCCCGACCACTTGCTGTTGGGGACGGGCTTGGCCCAGCTCTCGAGGGTATATCCTGTGAGGCCACCGATGCTGGGTGCGCCAGTGAGCACGCCTTGTGAGGTGTTTCCCCCTGGTGAGCCTTGCTTGCCACCACCCTTGCCCGAGCCGCTGCCAAAGGCGTTTTTCACCTTGTTCTCGGCAGCGCTGGGAGCCTTGGTCTTGGTCTCACTGTCGGCCTTCTTGGTTTTTGTCTCCTTAGCCTCGGCATTATTGACCTTGGCCTTAGGCTTTTCTACCTTTTTGTCATTTTTATTGGTGGGGCCGGCAGGCTTGGGCGGTTCCTCCTCTTTTTTGGGCGGTTCCTTGACCTTCATGGGCGATTCTTTTTCCTGCTTGACCACAGGTGGGGTTTTCTGGTTGACCTCGCCCGCATCCTCCAGGTCATCGGCTTCAATGTCTGGCTGCTGCCCATCATCGGGAGCGGCAGGCTCGTCGGCGGCATCGTCATCGATGACCTCGTCATCCATGAGTTCCATGGTGTTGCCCAACTGCACAAACTCCCCGCCAAACATGATGGAATCCTGCTTGAGCTGTGCCAGTTCATTGCTGTGAGGCATGTACTGGCAGTGCAGCTTGGTCACTAGCAACAATGCTAGCGTCCCCACGGTGAGCAGCAGGGTGAGCAGCAGTGCCAGCAGGCTATATTTGCGTCGGCCTTGTTCTTCTTCCATGAGTAGCGGGTCACAAGTTGAGTGGTTCTTGTTGCGGAGCCGGCTGGGTGTTGTCGTTGCCGGTGGCAGGGGCGGGATTATCCTCAACGGGAGCTGGAGCGGTGGTGCTGGCCTCGGCGGGCTTGGTGGCCAGTACAATCTTGATGCCGTTCTTGGCGCCCTTGTCGAGCACGTCCACGATTTTGCCATAGGTGACCTCCTCGTCGGCATACACAGCGACAAACTCGTCGGGATTGCCCGCCCTGAGAGCCTGCATGAAGCCCTCGAGCTGTTCGGGCGCGATGGGCAGCAGTTCGGTCTCGGTGTTGTCGTCGGTGGTCTGTGTGGCAAACATGTTCAGGTTCTTGTCGATGTAGATGCGCGTTGAGGGCTTGAGTGCCGTCTGCTGGCTGCTCTGTGGCAGGTTCACCTCAAGCGCCGACGGGAAGACGAAGGTGGAGGTGACCATAAAGAAGATGAGCAGCAAGAAGATGACATCGGTCATCGACGCCATGCTGAACATCGACAGTGTTTGATGTTGTCTCTTGAGTGCCATGGCGTTATCGTTACTTGGCAGGCTCGTTGAGCAGGTCCATAAATTCCATTGTCTTGCCCTCGAGCTTGTTCATCACCTTGTTGACGCGCGAGGTGAGGTAGTTGTAGGCAAACAATGCCAGAATGCCGACAATCAGACCAGCCACGGTGGTGACCAGTGCCTGATAGATGCCGCTGGCCAGAATGGTGACGTTGCTGTTGTTGCCAGCACTAGCCAGCTGGAAGAATGCCTGCACCATACCAGTCACGGTGCCCAGGAAACCAATCATGGGAGCACCCGCAGCGGTGGTGGCAAGCCAGTTGAAGCCCTTCTCGAGGCGGGCAATCTCCATGTTGCCCACGTTCTCGATAGCCACCAGCACGTCGTTCATGGGGCGTCCGATGCGGCTCACGCCCTTCTCAATCATGCGGGCATAAGGGGTGTTGGTCTCCTTGCACAGATTCAACGCCTGGTTGACCTCGCCACGATGGATGAGGTTCTTGATTTTTTCCATAAAGGTGTTGGCATCGGTGCGACTGGTGCGGTTGATGACAAACAAGCGTTCAAAGAAGATGTAGATGCTGATGATGGCAAGGATGGCGAGGGGAATCATCAGCCAGCCGCCAGCCATCGTGAGGTCCCACACCGACAATTCCTTGACAACAGGCTCTTCCTCGACCTTGGCAGGGGCGGGAGCGGCGGGTTGCATGGACTGATAGGTGGAGGGTTGCAGGCTCACGCGAGCATCAACCTGGGGTTGTGCGGTAATGATAGCGGTCATGCCGTCATGTCCGATAACCTCAAGTTGCGCGCCCTCTTGCACGCTGTCGAGCGTGAAGTTGCCGTTAGCGTCGGTGTACACGAGGGGACGCTCGGTGCCGATGATGTGCACGCTTGCGCCATTGACTGGCGAGCCAGTGGTGTCGGTGACCACGCCCTGCACGGTGATTTGCGCGATGGCGCCCACCGCCATGCACAATCCCAGCAGCAGTGTGAGCATTCTGTTGTTTAGTCTCATCTTGTGATTAAAAATGTTTGTCATCATTGTTTATTGTGAATGTTGCAGTTTATTGTTTTTAACGAGAAAAAGGCGTTTTTATTTCAAGCAGGCCTTATAAGCCTTGATGGTCTGCTCCAGTCCCAGATAGAGGGCGTCGCTGATGAGGGCATGGCCAATGGACACCTCGGCCAGATGCGGCACGCGCTCATGAAAGAACTTGAGGTTCTCCAGACTCAAGTCGTGGCCAGCGTTTAGGCCCAATCCCACACTGTGGGCAGCCTGAGCGGCAGCGACAAAGGGGGCGACAGCGTTCTCACGGTCGGTGGGGTAGAGCGCGGCATAAGGCTCGGTGTAGAGCTCCACGCGGTCGGTGCCAGTGCGTGCTGCCGCGCGGATGTTGTCCAAATCGGTGCTCACAAAGATGCTCGTGCGTATCCCTGCCTCCTTGAAACGCTCGACTACCGTGCTGAGGAATTCCATGTTGGGTTCAACCTCCCATCCTGCTGACGAGGTGAGGGCATCGGGGGCGTCGGGCACCAGTGTCACCTGGTGAGGCTTGACTTGCAGCACCAGTTGGATGAAATCCTCGGTGGGATAACCCTCGATGTTGAACTCGGTGCGAACTAGGGGACGCAACGCATAGACGTCGGACCGGCGGATGTGCCGCTCGTCGGGGCGAGGATGCACCGTAATGCCGTCAGCGCCAAAACGTTCACAGTCCATAGCGACCTGTTGCACATTGGGCACGTTACCCCCGCGGGCGTTGCGCAATGTGGCTATCTTATTGACATTTACACTAAGGTTAGTCATTTCCTAATACAAATTTTCCTGTCGTGGTTGTGTTGTGCATTAAATCATGCAAAGGTAGTCAATATTTTTCACATACACCAACAACAATGCCCGTTTTAGAGCGCTTTTATTTTTTTTAGGATTATCACACACTTTTTAGGCCTCATCGGGGGTCTGGTCGGGAGTGAGATTCAAGTTGCGTTGCAGACCTGCACGCCGCACCCGCACAATGGCACTGTGGGCAAAATCGCGCTTGAACTGACCGCTGGTGAGGCTGCGGATATACTCGGGCGTGAGATGCAGCACGGTGTCGGTGGGAGCAAAATCAGATACAGTCGTGGCCACGGCATGGGCATTGTGGGGACAGCACAGCTGGCACTCGTCGCAGCCCACAACGCGCCCACCAGCCACTCGCGACACCCACTGTGGCAACTCACCATGGTGCTCGATGAGCAGGCATGACAAGCAGCGTGACGCATCCAGCGTGCCGTCGCCGCACAACGCGCCGGCAGGACATTGCTTGACACATTGCCTGCAATCGCCACAACTGGCGTTGCAAGGTTCGTCGGGCGGCAGGGCGGCCGTGGTGACAATCTCGCCCAGAAAGAAGAAAGACCCCTTGCCGGGAACAATGAGGCAGCAATTGGTGCCAATGAAGCCGATGCCCGCCTGCTGCGCCCAGTAGCGTTCACGTATGGGGGCAGAATCCACACAGGGGCGAGTGGCACACCCAGTGAGCTGCTCGACGCATTGTGACAGCAGCGTCAGCCGCTCACGCAGCACCTCGTGATAGTCGCGTCCGTAGGCATAATAGGCCACACGGGGCGCATCAGGTGGCTGGAATTGTGCGGGATAGTAGTTGAGTGCCAGCGAGATGACCGTCTGGGCTCCAGGCAGCAAGGTGGCAGGGTCGTTGCGCACGTCACAGTTGCGTTCGGCCCACTGCATGCAACCGTTGTGGCCCTGTTGCAGCCATCGCTGGTAGCGTTCCACCGCCTCACTGTCAACAGGATGAGCAGCGGCAAATCCACAAGCGTCAAACCCCAGGGCGGTGGCTTGCTGCTTGATGCGGGTCGCGATATCACAACTGGTGTATGGCATCCAGCTTGTAGCCCTGCTGTTGCAGCCACTCGATGGCTAGGGGCAGGGCATATTTCATGTTGCGCTCGGCCTTGACCGAATCGTGGAAGACGATGATGGAGCCATTGCGGGCATAGCGCTTGACATTGTTGAGCACCTGTTCACCAGTGAGCTTGCGGCTGTAGTCACGTGTCACCAGATCATACATGATGATGGCAAACCGTGACCGCAGCACGCGTGACTGTGCCCAGCGCAGCAAGCCATGCGGAGGACGAAACAGCGTGCTGTGTATCAGCTCGTTGGCGCGAAAAACGTTGTGCAGATAGGTGCGTGTCCCCACGTGTGCCCCTTGCAGGTGGCTCATGGTGTGGTTGCCCACGCTGTGTCCACGGCGTTTGACTTCCTCAAACACTTGCGGGTAACGTTCCACATTCTCTCCCACACAGAAGAACGTCGCCTTGACGCCATAGTGGTCGAGCGTGTCGAGCACCCACGGCGTGATGTCGGGGTGTGGACCGTCATCAAACGTCAAATAGACCGTGTGGTCGCGCTTGTGGATGCGCCACACGGTCTCGGGAAATAACATGCGGTAAAGCAGCGGCGGTCGTTCAACTAACACGGCTAACCATTGTGTGGGGGGTTGAATCACATGCCGCTTGCACTCATCACGGGTGCTTCTTCACCTTCCTGTGCCTGTGCCTGTGGTTGTTGAGCACGCTGGCGTTCCTGTTGCTGCATCATCTGCTGTTGCTGCATGGCACGCTGATAGGATTGCATCAGCGAGTAGGTGCGTTGCAGGTTCACGCCTTGTGCACCCAGCTTCTCACCCAGTTGCTTGAGGGCATCCTCACCAAACCATTGGCTATATTCGGACAACATGGAGGGCAACATCGACTGGTCGATGTAGCGGTCAATGTCGGTCAACTGCTGATAATGCTCACTGTCCAGTGCCTGATAGAAACGTGTGTACTGGCCAAAACGCAACACCTCGTGCTCCAGCAACTGGCGAGCCTTGTCGGCACACGTGCTGTCGCCACCGTTTTGGGACAGCGCATAGTAGCAGCGGGCAATCTGGTCACCCAGGCCGAAAGTGAGAGGAGCGTTGGCAATGGGCAGCTTCTCCATCATCAGGTCGAGAACCTTGCGGGCTTTGTCAAAGCGGTCCTTGCTGTAGGCCTCGGCAGTCTGTCCAGCGGGAGGCGTCAGGGAGCCGTTCTTGGCATTGGTGCCTTCCAGTGTCAGATTCTCTGCCAGCTCGACCAGTGCACTGCGGGTGGTGGTAACCATGCGGTTGACGGTCTCGTCCAGATAGAGCTGACCGGGCTTGGCCACGTCAATGCCACCCCAGCGGAACTTGTTCATCACGGTCTCATACATCACGTCGGTGCTGCAGGTCTCGCCCGGCAGGTTGCGGGTGGGAGTAACCTGATAGGTCAGACCGGTGAGTTTCAAGTAGGGGTCAAGACCCAGATAATAGGGATTGCTGGGCACTGTCATAGCAAAGTAGCAAGGACGGTCCCATCCCTGAGCAATGCTGCTGGCGATGATGTCAAACGACATCACCTGGCTGCTGGTCAGGCCACCGCCCAGCCGCTGCAAGTTGAGCGTGATGGGCTCGATGCGGTCACGTTGGTTCTCGGGCACCACACCAGCCTTGATGGCCTTGTCGGCATCCACGGGGATGTAAACCATGGGGTGCTTGAACTCGTTGACACCATACTCGTTCTGCTTGCTGGCATCACTGTACAAATATTTCAATGCATCAATAGCGCTGGTCGGCGTCTGGTCAGGATTGATAAAGAAGTTCATCTGACGCTCCTCATAGGCAAACGTCATGGGACCAGCTTGCATGGGCAGCGGAGCCGATTCATAGGCTGCACGCTGCATCTGGCTGATGTACCAGTCGGTAGCGAGGTAGCTCAAGTTCACCGCACGCACGTCGGTGCGATAGCCTTCGACCTCCTGCAAGTACCACAATGGGAAGGTGTCGTTGTCACCGTTGCAGAAGATGACGCCGTTGGGAGCAACACCCGCCAGATAGTTCATGCCAAAGTCTCGTGCCACATAGCGACCCGAGCGGTCGTGGTCATCCCACGTCTGGCTCACCATCTGCATGGGCACTGCAAGGCCGATGATGGCGGCAACGGCGGCAACGGCAGTGGCGGTGCCATTGTTGCTTGCCGGCACGGCAGCAACATTGTCCTTGCTCTGCTTGTCGGTGTTGTCCTTGCTCTTGCGTTTGAGGAACCACATCGCCAGGCTCCACAATCCAGCCACACCCATGCCAATCCAGATGGCGTAGGCATAGAAGGAGCCAGCGTAGGCATAGTCACGCTCGCGGGGTTGGTTGGGCGTCTGGTTCAGATAGAGCACGATGGCCAGACCCGTCATGAAGAACAGGAAGAATATTACCCAGAACTGCTCGATGCCGCGGCGACCGCGATAGGCCTGCCACAACAGACCGATGAGACCCAGCAACAGGGGCAGCATGTAGAACACGTTGTGGCCCTTGTTGCCCTTGCCCAGGTCGTCGGGCAGCAGGCTCTGGTCGCCCAGTCGCGAGTTATCGATGAACGGGATGCCAGTAATCCAGTTGCCATGGGTGATTTCGCCCATGCCTTGCAGGTCGTTCTGGCGGCCCGAGAAGTTCCACATGAAGTAGCGCCAGTACATGTAGTTCACCTGATAGGAGAAGAAGAAGCGCAGGTTCTCCATCATGGTGGGCTTGGTTTTGGGTTGTGTCTGCAACGTGTTGCCGTCGTTGTCCACCAGTGTCGTTGCCGAAACAGTCGTGCCATTCAAGCCGCCCAACCATTCTGCATATGCCTTGGCATGTTTTTCATCGTGGATGCGCGGGAACAGCATGTTCTGTTCAGGACTGTATTGGTAAATCTGCTTGGGACCCAAGTCCTTGTAGTGGTCCTTGGCATCGGGGGTGGTCTTTACCTCGGGCGCATACTGCTCGCGACCCTCCTTGGTGTAAGGCTTGCCACCATTGCCCTGTTGCTTGTACATGATGTTGCTCTGGTAGGTGCGGCCATACAGCAACGGCGTTTCGCCATATTGCTCACGGCTCAGATACTTGGCCAGCGCAAACGTGTTGTTGGGTGAGTTCTCGTCAAGCGGTGTGTTCTGCGAGCTGCGGATGAGAATCAACGCATAGCAGCAGAAACCGATGAAGATGACCATGACACACAGTGAGATGTTGGTGAACACTCGCACCGGAACGCGCTTGCAGAACTTGAACAAATAGACGCACAGGCCGATGAACAATACCAGCGGGATGAGCAGGTTGTCGCCAATGAACAGCATGCCCGACAGCAGGATGGCGAGCGCAAACGACAACTTGATGCGCAGCTCGCTGCGGTTGCGGTACAGCTCCCACACGTTCCATGCCAGCACAGCCAGCAGCAGGATGGCATAGAACAACACACCGCTGTTGAACGACATGCCCAGCGTGTTAACAAAGAACAGGTCAAAATATTGACCCAGCTCGACAAAGCCAGGCTCCAGGCCATAAAGTATCAAACCAACAATCACAAACGAGATGACCAGTGTGATTACCGACCCCAGGAGGGTGGACGGCTTGTTATTGCGACGGCACTGACGATAATAGAAGATGAGCGCAATGGCGGGGATGCACAGCAAGTTCAGCAGGTGCACACCCAGCGACACGCCCAGCACATAAGCTATCAAGATAATCCAGCGGTCACTGGCTGGGTCGTCGGCCTGGTCCTCCCACTTGAGGATGAGCCAGAACACCAGGGCGGTACAGAACGAGGAGAAGGCATACACCTCGGCCTCCACAGCCGAGAACCAGAACGTGTCGCTCCAGGTGTAGGCTAGCGCACCAGCCACACCACTGCCCATGATAACAAGATATTGTGCCAGCGTCATCTTGTCCTCCTCGCCGTCACGCACCAGCAACTTCTTGACCAGATGGGTGATGGACCAGAACAGTAACAAAATGGTCAGGGCACTGAAGATGGCCGACATGGCGTTAACACACTTGGCAACAGCCATCACGTTGCCGCCGGCAAACTTGGCCGCAAAGTTAGCAGCCAGAATAAAAATGGGGTTGCCGGGCGGGTGGCCAATTTCGGTCTTGAAACCTTGGGCAATAAACTCGGGACAGTCCCAGTAGCTGGCCGTTGGCTCGATGGTGAGCAGATAGGTTGCTGCTGCCACCACAAAGATGAGCCAACCCAGCGTGTTGTTGATGAGCTTGTACTTCTTCATCTGTTGTTCTATTGATAGGTTTTTGATATGTTGTTTGGTTGTTATTTGCGATACCAAACGGCAAAATTAATGATAATCTTTCAAAACACAGGTTATTTTGACCGATATTTGCCAAAAATTTGATTTTTTTGGAAATTCGTTTTAACTTTGTCGCACCAAAATCGTCTAAATGCAAAAATAAACTTGTTAAAAACAATGAAAAGGCTCAGACTATACTTCACCGCCGTTGTGCTGGCCTTGGCCGCTTGCATGACCGCTCCTGCCGGGGCACAGGTGTTGCGCGATGCCAGCTTCAACAGCGTGGGGCGCATCAACAACAATGGCATTGTGCGCGACAACACCGCACGCTCACTGGGGGTGTTTGACCTCGATGGCACCATACGTGACAAGGCGGGCACCAAGTTGGGCAGCATCAGCAATCTGGAAATCTTTGACAGCACAGGTGAGCGCATCGGCTACATCAACACCGATGGCACGGTGCGTGACGGTGCCAGCAACACGTTGGGACACGTCAACATCAGTGACGGAAAAGTCACCGACGCTTCAGGGCAGACGTTGGGGTTTGCGAGAGGCATCAGGGTGGACTGGATTGCGTGTTACTATTTCTTTAATTTCTTCAAGCAGTGATGCGGCGCCTGGTTGTTGTTGTGGCTGCCGTCGTCATGACGTGTGGCTGCATGATGGCGCAGGTGCCTGCCGACAGTGTGTTGCAACGCTGGGCAGCATCGATGCTCATGGTGGGATTCAAGGGTGACAGCATCACAGCAGACAGTGATGCGGCACGCTATGTCCGTGACCTGCACGTGGGTGCCATTGTGTTGTTTGACCGTGACCTCACGGGTGATGGCTCGCGTGGCTCACGCAATGTCACTAGCCGTGAACGGTTGCAGCGGCTCACCGCCGACTTGCAGGCATTGGCCGACTATCCGCTGCTCATCGCGTTGGACCAGGAGGGCGGCAAGGTGGCACGCCTCGTGCCGCAATATGGCTACCTGCCCACTGTCAGTGCCCAGCATCTGGGCGAGGTGGACAACGAGGACACCACCCGCCACCATGCGGCGATGATTGCCGATGAACTGGCGTGGAGCGGTGTGAACGTTAATTTGGCACCTGTGGTTGATGTGCTCAACCCACAGTGTCCCGCATTGGGCAAGATTGAGCGTTGTTTTTCAAGCGACCCACAAGCCATTGTGCGTCACGCACAGTGGTTTATCGACGAGCATCACCGTCGGGGTGTGTTGTGCACCCTCAAGCATTTTCCTGGGCACGGCAATGCCACCAGTGACTCGCATTGGGGGTTTGTTGACGTGACTGCCACATGGCATGACGTCGAGTTGGAACCTTTCAGGCAACTCATTGCGGCTGGCATGGCCGACATGGTGATGACTGCACACATCTTTAATCGAAACATCGATGCCGATTATCCTGCCACCTTGTCTCGCAAGACCATTCAGGGCATTCTGCGTGACCAGTTGGGTTATGATGGTGTGGTGGTGACCGATGACCTGTACATGCAGGGCATCATCGACAACTATAGCATCGAGAACGCCCTAGAGTTAGCCATCAATGCTGGCGCCGACCTGTTGTGTGTGGGAAACAACATCAGTACTGGGTTTGAGGCCGAGCGGCCTTTCCGCCTGGTGGAAACAATTGTCGCATTGGTCAAGCAAGGCCGCATCCCGTGGCAACGTTTGCAACAGTCTCATGAACGCCTGCAACGTTTGCAGCAGCGGTTGGCCGTGCGATGAAGCCGTTTTTTTGCTTCATTAGGATAGCGGTTACACCAAAAATCGCTACTTTTGTCCCTCCGCTAATAAACGCATATAATCAAGAAAGTATATATAACCATGGCGCTAACAACACCACAACAAGGCACTAAACCCCAGGAGACGCTGGTGTGGTATCCGTTGCGGGTCACCTATAACCGTGAACTCAAGGTCAAGGAAGACCTGGATGCTCGCGGCATCACCAATTTTGTGCCCATGCGTTACAAGCGTGAAGAGCGCAAGGGGGTGATGGTCAAGCGTCTGGTTCCCAGCATTCACAACTTGATATTTGTACAGATGTTTCCGTCACAGATGCGTGAGTACAAGATGACAACGGCGTTGCCCATCCGCTACATCATGAATCATGAGACGCACCGTCCACTCATTGTGCCTGACCGTCAGATGGAAAACTTCATCCGCGTGGCTGGTCAGTATGAAGAGAAAATCATCTATCTCAACCCCAATCCGGGTGACTTCAGCAAGGGGGAGCGTGTGCGCATTATCGGTGGCATCTTTGCTGGAGCCGAGGGGGTGTTTGTGCGCGTCAAGGGTGACCGCCGCGTGGTGGTCAACATCGAGGGTGTGGTGGCTGTAGCAACCACGTTTGTTCACCCGTCAATGATTGAAAAAATTAATAATGACGATGAATAATACTAATCACAAGCGTGTGGCGCTCATCACGGGCATCACGGGACAGGACGGCAGTTATCTGGCCGAGCTGCTGCTGGACAAGGGCTATGAGGTGCATGGCATCATGCGGCGCAGCAGCAGTTTCAACACGGGTCGCATCGAGCACCTCTATCTTGACGAGTGGGTGCGCGACATGCGCCGGCAGCGTCTCATCGAGCTGCACTATGGCGACATGACCGACAGCAGCTCGCTCATCCGCATCATCCAGGAGGTGAAGCCCGATGAAATCTATAATCTGGCGGCGCAGAGCCACGTCAAGGTGTCGTTTGATGTGCCCGAGTACACTGCCGAGGCCGATGCCGTGGGCACGTTGCGCCTCATCGAAGCGGTGCGCATCGCGGGCCGTGAGCGTGAGACGCGCATCTATCAGGCCAGCACCAGTGAGCTGTATGGCAAGGTGCAGGAGGTGCCTCAGAGCGAGACCACCCCGTTCTATCCCCGCAGCCCGTATGCGTGTGCCAAGCTGTACTCCTTCTGGATCATGAAGAATTACCGCGAGAGCTACGGCATGTATTGCTGCAACGGCATCTTGTTCAACCACGAGAGCGAGCGCCGCGGCGAGACGTTCGTCACCCGCAAAATCACGTTTGCGGCCGCGCGCATCGTCAACGGCTTGCAGGACAAGCTCTACCTGGGCAACCTCAACGCCCTGCGTGACTGGGGATATGCCAAGGATTATGTGGAGTGCATGTGGCTCATCATGCAGCAGGACCAGCCCGACGACTTTGTCATCGCCACGGGTGAGTACCACACCGTGCGCGAGTTCTGCACGCTGGCATTCCGCCGTGCGGGCATCGAGCTGGAGTGGCGCGGCGAGGGACTGGACGAGCAGGGTGTGGACCGTGCCACGGGACGTGTGCTGGTCGAGGTGGACCCCAAGTACTTCCGCCCCGCCGAGGTGGAGCAACTGCTGGGCGACCCCAGCAAGGCGCGCCGCGTGCTGGGCTGGAACCCGCGCAAGACCACGTTTGAACAGCTGGTGAACATCATGGTGGACCATGACTTGCAACATGTGCGCAAGCTTTATCATCTGGACAAGGAGGAAAAGAAATCATGATAGACAAGAACGCCAAAATCTATGTGGCAGGCCACCGTGGACTGGTGGGCAGTGCCATCTGGCGCGACCTGCAAGGCAAGGGCTACACCAACCTGGTGGGGCGCACCCACGACGAGCTGGACCTGATGGACGCCGCGGCGGTCAAGGCCTTCTTCAAGCAGGAACGCCCCGAGTATGTCGTACTGGCAGCCGCCCATGTGGGCGGAATCATGGCCAACCTGACCCGCCGTGCCGAGTTCATCTACAAGAACCTTGCCATCCAGCAGAACGTGATCGTCGAGAGCTGGCGGCACGGCGTGAAGAAACTGCTCTTTCTGGGCAGCACGTGCATCTATCCCCGCGAGGCACCGCAGCCCATCACCGAGGACGCGTTGCTGACCTCACCGTTGGAATACACCAACGAGCCATACGCCATCGCCAAGATTGCCGGTCTCAAGATGTGCGAGAGCTTCAACCTGCAATACGGCACCAACTTCATTGCCGTGATGCCCACCAACTTGTATGGCCCGCGCGACAACTTTGACCTCGAGACAAGCCATGTGTTGCCCGCCATGCTGCGCAAGATGCACCTGGCACGCCTGCTCAACGAGGGCGACATCGACGGCATCCGCGCCGACCTGGACATGCGCCCCGTGGAGCATGTCAACGGCAAGGCGTGCGACGAGCAATTGTTTGCCATGTTAGAGAAATACGGCATCCGCCAGGACAGCCTCACGCTGTGGGGCACGGGCACACCGTTGCGCGAGTTCCTGTGGAGCGAGGATATGGCAGATGCCAGCGTCTATTGTTTGGAAAACATCGATTTTGCCGACCTGCACGGCACCGCAACCGAGGTGCGCAACTGCCACATCAACATCGGCAGCGGCAAGGAAACCACCATCCGCGACCTGGCGCAACTGGTCAAGCAGACCGTGGGCTACCGCGGCAACATCCTGTGGGACAACACCAAGCCCGACGGCACTCCGCGCAAACTCACCGACGTGAGCAAGCTACACGCCCTGGGCTGGCACCACCGCATGGAACTCGAGCAAGGCATCCCCGCCCTCTACCACTGGTACCAAGACCACGACCCCCGCGAATAAACCACCTCTCCCAATACAAGAAAGGAACACCAATCCAGTAATATCCTGAATAATAATAAAGTAGTAATCTAATTCTTATAATAAATTCTCGATAGTGGAGATGGGAAGGCCTGTGTAAAGTGCAATCTTATCGATTGCCTCGCCATTGCCTTTCATGAGCTTCGCTAACGCCAGTTTCTCCTCGGCGCGGCCCTTGGCTTCACCCTCGGCGCGCCCCTTAGCCTCACCTTCGGCACGGCCTCTTTCCAGGCCTTCAAGCAGGCCCTCGGTGCGGGCCGTGTCGTTGGCGTTGATGATGTCTCGGTAGGCCATGATGCTCTGCTCGTAGCTGCGGGCCTCGTCCTCGGTGAAGCGCGCGATCTCGGCCTGCTCAAACAGGCGGGTGAACACGCGCTCCTGCAATGCCGCCGGGCGCTCCATCAGACGCGACAGGTTCTTCAGGGCGTACATCCACTTGTCAAACAAGGTCTCCAGCTCGCCCTCGCTCTTGTTGAACTTGGGCATCTCCAGGTAGATGAACGTCAGCTTGTCAAAAAAGACGTGCTTGTCATCAACGTCCATCAGCTTGACCTCGTGGTGGTAACATTCGGGCGAATACTCATCCTCGGGGAACACGAAGTTGAGCACGCCGACCGTATAG
>Ga0181612_163226_pt1 | contig 20881 bp, 16 predicted proteins | sample HoacroProtozoa21_FD_119630 | JGI IMG/M metagenome (GOLD analysis project Ga0181612, IMG submission 119630) | Hoatzin crop microbial communities from Cojedes, Venezuel. Combined Assembly of Gp0051906, Gp0051904, Gp0051908
CAAACCTCTTTCCTATTGTATTGGATGTTGTGGACATCAATTTGGTCCTGTGACTTTTTTTTTTATTTCTGTTATCAGACTTTTGGACTTCTTATTTAAAATCGGGCCTGTTAGCATACTAGAGAATATGTGCTTTAGAGTTTATTCTGTCTCTGCATAGCAATATAACCTACTTCTGGTCTAATTATGGCATGTAGTTCTGTGATTATTTCTTATTCTGTCCACTAAAATTAAATTTGAGATACTATTCAATCCTGCTAAATCATTTAAAATTCAGTATGTCTTTAAAAGTCTACGGTATTTTAACATTGACAGAATGGGAGACCCAGCATGTCATTTAAATTGAAGCTTCCAGCTTCTTACGGGTTTTTTCACTCCAGCACACAGTATAAGAAGGCATTAAAAAAAACATCTATTGTGATTCTGTGATTTCTGTTGAAAACTAATTAGAATCATCTCCTGTTTTCTCACAGAAAAGCATTTGGTGTCATTTTCATGACCTCAAGTGAACCACGCCAGAGCACGGGACTGCAAGAGACATACCCAGATTCTTTCCCATGCGCAGCCACATCACATAACACCTTGCAGGCTCAGATTTTAATTTTTGTCCCTATGAGACAGTTCCTTACAACACTCAAATGGTTTGAGTGGATTTTTTAATATGTCAACTCCAGGCTTCAGCAGCCCCTTCTAAGAGATGAGCATCGGGGCTGGATGCTGTATCCCCATCAAAGACACCCTTCTACACAAGAATGTACAATGACAAGCAACACACACAAACTCTTTTCTTGAAGAAAAAGGATAAAACCACTGCCCAGCCATCGCTTCTCCACCATGCAGAGACATTGAGCCCAGCCCCAAGCATCTGTGTCAGCCAGGACCTCCCGTCTGCTGGGACAGTTTTCTATCCGATGATGGTACCTGGGCGAAGGAGAGTTCATGCTGTACAGCCGCAGCCTGCCTGTTCCAGGGAAACCCGCCAGCTGCTGGGACCAAAGCAGCCGGTCGTGCCGTCATGCTCCGCTCTCCCCCTTGTTTTCTCCCGAAACCAGAGAGCAAACTGCGTGGGGGTGAGCAGGGGAGGAGAAGAGGGGAAGAGAGAGGATGTCCAGTGACTCAGAGAGAGATAACAGCCCATTTTATGTAGCCTGCCATTCCCTTTCCCCTCTTGACTCTTCCTAAATAGGTTACGTTCAGGCACTTTTGCATTCCAGGCATGTGAGTCCTATGGGCAGCATCCAGTATGGCAACGCAGCCAGATTTATTAGCAGGTTCAGAACACTGATGTATAGACAATTAAATACTCTTTTTCCTCACATCTCTTTGCGCCTTAGTTAATTTTAACTCAATATCTCGACTGGATGGAAAACAAGCGCTCATTTGTTCCCACTTCTACATTGATTATCAGGCAAATCTAGCCGTCTCATTCCTTACAAGGCTGGGAGGAGGCCCCTTCTCCTCGGAGCTGAAGGCAGCGTCCATGTCTGGTGCCAGCCTCATCTCCAGCCAGCATCGCTGTTTGCTCCCAGCTCCCCAGCCATGCCCAGACCTCTACCTGTGCTCCACTCTGCCACACACCCTGCTCACGTGCTGGCTAAGGATGGCAGTCAACAGGAAAAAAGGCTCATTAGTTTCACCCTTTAATCTTCATATGCATGCGTATAAAATAAAAGGGTTGCTGGGACCTTGTGCAAAGAAGTCCACTTTATTTCAAATCTGCCTGTTCCCCCATCTCATACAGAAAGGACTGAGAGGTGTTTGATGTGGCCCCAAAACTGCAAGCTGGTATGGCTCTGGCTTGGCTGTTTTGCTTGTGGGTCCAGCCATTGTTTGAATGACTCCTAAATTTTTGAAAACATGGAACATAATGGGAAAATAGACATTTTCAGTTTCTCATGGGCAATTTAAGGGGACAAATTAAAGGCCATGTTCTACCTAGGTGACTCTTTTCCCATTGAATTTCAAAGGCCTGCTAACATGCTTCTCAAAACCGTGCCAAGAAAAGAATTTTTAATAACCAACAGCATCAGGAAATGTTAATAGTCAGGGTCCCTTCCAGCTCTCCTTACTGCATATTCATACTGACACACAGCAAACACTGTTATTCTTCGTCTGTACTTCTAGGCACAAACAGAGGGGTTAACAAGAAATGCTCCTTCACTTAATCACAGTGCCTTAAAGGTTCCTGTTGGGAAACACAGCTACCAATGCCATGAAGTCATTTTAAAGGGATAAATAAATAAATAAATAAATAAATGCATAGCCCAGGGAGGATTTTCATTTTGGCTCCAATTTTAATCAGGATAATAACACCCAAGAGCAGCATGGCAGTGCTTTTCCTTTCATTTTGTGCCACATTCAAGCGATGTTGTTTCACAGCTTTAATAGTCCTGTCAGCATTCATCAGCAAATCAAGACAGCCTCCAGAATACTGCCATAAAAACACAGTGGATTTTTAATTAGAACAGGGCAGCCCTTAGCACACCAAATACATGTTAAATTGATATTTCTCACTACAAGCTCAAGATTACCCAGATTCAGCTGTTTCCAAATGAAGCAAATCAAGCTTAATGTGGGCTCAGCTGAACAAATGTATTTTCTTAGGTTTACGGCAGCTTTTAACTTTTAATGCCATGTCTTTTTTTTTTTTCTTTTTTTAAGATGATGTTATGGTAGGAAAATGTTACACTTGCCTATGTGAGATTTACAGATGACCTTTTCACTGGACAAAAGTTCTGTGGGACATGGGACAGGATATAAATCCCAGACTCTGCTCCATCAAAAGCTGATAAATAAGTGAAGAAGATTAAGAGTGTAGTTAAATGAGCCAGTATGTTTTCCATTACAGATGTAATTATTTGCCAAAAATTGTCCTTTCCACATTCATTTTGTCTTGAAAAACAATGACTCCTTCATAAAGGCGTCTAGTAGGCTTTCTGGGTGTACCATTTTTCACATCAGCGGTTTGTGGTCTTGTTGATGTGGATAAGAAGAAGTTAAAGTCATTTGTTGCTTTTCCTGAAATCTTAAGTACCACAAGCTGCTGGATCATTTCTTATTACTATCCGGAAATTATTAAAGTGTACTCAGGATTCCCATCCAGTCCCATTTTATGGTAATAAGAAACACAGGAAAAATGTGAGTTCTATTACTTCTGTGTTAATTTTCCATAAATTATGCGGAGTGTATTCCCCTGTCATTTTTCTATTTAGCAAGTACTCAGACGGTGTGACCTCAGGAAAAAGAAACACTTTCAAAGATTAGCTCAGTTCAGTGGAAGATGGGAAGTTATTTTGGTGATAGTACCCACCTCGTCCTGATCCACATTGTTAGTGCAGCAGCGAGTTGGACTCCCTTCAATCAGCCAACATGCAATTCATTTGTTCCTTGCCCTAAAGAGCACGAGGAAGGACTGGTGAGGACTGCAGCCTGTCCCCAGGGAAAAGCGACTTCAGGCACTTCTAACACAGCAGTCTTGCCCCCCACACACAGGGGCTCACCTGAAGCAGCATAAGGAAATTAGGAGTCAAGCACATCATACCCCTCCCCATCTTAACAGAGACTCACTAGAGATTTGCTAGTGGACACAGCCATATTTCCCATAATAATTCATGAACGACATGTCAAACAGCTCACGGAGATGCTTACTGTTGGACTACATGCTTTAGCCTAGCAAGAGGCAAAAGCACAACAGCAGGAAGGAAAAAGCATAGTTGGACATTTAACTTGACTGGGGATGGTATCCTGGTGTCCATCTACGTGCCACAACTCTTCCTTCCATTTTGAGCTTGACCTGAGGGTCTACAGATTTCAAAAATACTATGAGGGAGTTGAGCCTCTTGGAAAGGGATCAACAGTAGCCAATGTGCTGAGCAGGGAGAACACTACACTGCCCAGCGTGAAACTTGTGGCAATGCAGAGGCTATGCTGCTCTGCGTGCCTTGCTCCTGCGTTGGGCTGCGAGCATGAGAGCTGCAGCCATCAGGGGATGCACCATCACTTGACTTACAGCGACCTCCTCACCTCTCTGCACCCTGCCTTGCTGAAGTGGGCTGGAGGACAGCAGAGAGGTGTATCAAGGTCACCCAAGCAAACCACACATGCTGCTGCGCCAGAGCTTCGTCCCCCTTCATGTGAAGCTCCTCTCGCAAGAAAAACCTGTTATTAAGGGATGATCTCTGGTGCCAGTCCTGCTAGCAGCAATGTGTTCTGTATATATTTTTCTTTGGTCTCCCAGGAAACCTGCAGAACTCGCAGGCTGTTCAACCAGTTTATCCCATACACAGAACGATGCACTCTGCCAGGATGGTGGGACAAAAATCTCCCTCCGAACTTATCTCACATGTCTTGCTGTTGGTTTTGGGTTTAGTCCTAAATGGTTTTTTGGTGTGTTTTTTTTTAAATAAACATATACATCACAGTAAGACATTCCATCTGATTTTTCTCAGTATTCAACCTAAAATAGCCAGAAAGAGAAATACCTTTAAGTCAATCATCAAAGCTAAATTAAACAAGCACAAACCTTCGCTTAACTTTTAAATGGCAATGAAGCTTTGAAAAAGGGTTCTGTACCTGAAAATTCGTGTGTAAATTATGACTTCACTTTCAAAATTTGTCTTGGCCAAAATTCTGGAGTAAATCCATCAAATGCAATCTTCTGTGGGAAGCTTACTTCCGAGAAACAATATCCTACACTGAAAAGCAGAGAATAAGCAGAATGACAAATGCACTCCTTTGCATATGACTGTTTTAGAGAAATACACAGACATCAAGATAACGCAAAGCTCAGAAGGACTGAGGCAATGTCTGCATTTTACCATTTAGCATCTGTTTCAGCTCCATGCTAAGGCTCAGACCTAAAAGGTGCTGAGTATCCCAAATTCAGCAAACACTGAAGGGCACAATTTACTCCAAGCCTACAAAGGGGCCTTCTAAACTGATGGGAAATCAAACAGACCAAAAGGAGTGAAGTAAAGAAAGCACACTCCATCATAATACAAGGGAACAAAATTAATCACACATAATGTAACCTCAGCTGTGCTTGGCTCCCGTTAGAGAAGGTGAAAGTCCATTTCTGTCCACATGAGTTTCTCCAGCCTGATTTAGCAAGCTGTTTCTTCACAAGTCCTTACTTTCATCTGTGCATGACTCCCCTTGGGGTGAGATGTCGGTCTTCTGGGAAGCATCATGTTATTGTGCTGGGGTTTGATGGGGAACATGACAGCACACGATGACAGAGTTATCTTCTTTCCAACAGGAGGTAACTTCAATGGTTTCCAGGTGGCATTTGAGATGTTGGCTTTGACCCTGGGACCTGGCTGACTCTATGCTCACAGAGGTGGAAATAACGCAAACTAGAGCTCCTGTATCATATTCTGCTCAAGGTACCTCCATATTATGTATGGGAAAAGAGTGTTTCAGGTATGAAAAAACCCATGGTGAAAATAAGGAGCTTGGTTCTGCTCATGCTGGTGCCCTCCTTTATTACATGACATTAGTAGGTGTTTGGTGAAATCCTGCGTTTTGTACACGAGGAAAAGACAGCAGCACTCAGCAACTAGAAATAATTTACATAAATAAGGATGTAGACAACACATGGCGAAGGACTCGCAATAGGCTGGTAGGGAGCTATGAGAAGCAGCCTCTTCCCTTCTATTCAGCACTTAGCAGACTAAGCCCCATCTAGCACGTGGCAAATGGGTTCAATTACTTCAGCTAGTTGAAGTAACTTACACCCTGATATTCTGTCCCCTGGAAAACCCTCAGGCTTGTTGCTGGGCGGATCAGCTGAGAGGTGAGAGATGTGGCTTGAAGCTTCCGGATCCCCCATGCCCCCATGCTCAAATCACAACAATTTCAGGTGAGAATGGGCCAGCATCTTCTCTTCTAACAGGTTCATAAAGGTTTCCCAGTCGGAATGCCTCAGACCCTCTTACAAAGAGAAATAGCTAAGGAGAAATGTGAGAAACACTACTGGAAATCCATCAGTGAAAGCAAGGATTTGTTTTCAAATTTCAAATAATTCAGCTGAAGAAGTACTAGCTAGCAGAGAGGAGCTCACATAAACATTTCACAAGTGGGTAGCAGGGAGCAAATAACCAGAAAGGAGTAAATAAATTACTCCTCTCTGCCAAATAAACCATGCGAATTGTAAGCTTTCTGGGGCAGATACTTTAGATACTTTATTTTCTTTACAAGTTGGTATAGCATGCAGCAACACAGATTCCAAAATTCTTTAATGGGGTCTCTAGACACTGCAGGAATATAAACAGAAAATTGCATAGAAATAAGTTAATACTAAAGCAGAGGCAGCCCTGGAAAGGGCCCTGCAGCCATGACAGCATCACTTAACAGCGTGCATCACTGAGGTCTCCTGCCTTCCTGCACCAAGGATGCTGTGTCAAAGCTGACGACACTCAGAAGCTGCCCGGAGCCAGAGCCACCTGGGCACCACAGGAATTTATAATCTCCTGCTGCATTTTCTTCCCATGTGCCTCCGCTTAGGGAACAAATCAGGAAAACAGTCCATAAAGACAAAAAGCCGAAGAAAAAATCACATGGTGATTTCTAGACAGGGTTTTACTGAGCATATGCAGCATTTGTGTTATATTTGCAATCGGGTAGACTCATCTCAACGCAGCTTCAAAGAAGTGGCGAAGAGCAACTCAAGGCAAGGAGGAGGAAATGTTCCCACTGGAAATCCTAGATTGATTATTTTGTACGCTTGCCCCCCCCAAAATTACACTGTGTAATCCATGTGTGCTTAACCTTTGAGCTCTCAACTAATTAATTAAAGTTGCTCACAGTACATGCAGTGTTAGTGAGGTAATATTTCATCATGTTTCAAGTAGGAAAGGTTTTGGCACAGTGCAGTCTTTTCTTAGTCCAGATTGGAATAACAGGGGTTATATAAATGCAAATTACACAATTTGACAGCTGTGTAACATCAGCATGTTATGACTTAAAGAGCTAAATCCCAAGACCCCTCACTGACCGGTGAAATCAGTGAAATTGAGTCTTTAACTCCAGCTTTTCACGGCATCATTTCCATTGAATTTTGCTGGTGCAGGGCCTGGCAGAAGATAGCTCTGGTGCAGATCCCCCACTGCCATACCTTCTCGCCCGCCCCACCAGCAGCCCACCTCGACACCCCGCTCTGGATACTTGTGGGCTTTCTGTGTGTGCCCCTCCTCCTTCACCCACTGCCATTTACTCGAGAGTTTCTTTCTTCTCACACCCACCATGCCTTCTTTCCTCACTGTCTCTGGCTTAAGTTAACTGGCCTTTCTTCTGCCTTCTTCCATCTCACTGTCTTTCTTTCTAATCTTCCTTTGTCTACTTCTTGTAAGTGCTTCTTCTCACTCTTGTCAGAACAGCTTCATGCTGTTTAATTTTTTATTATAATTCTGCAGCTTTTCGAGCATCTATGGTCTCTTCTCTCATTCCTGTACTTATTGTCTTTCCAGCGCATTGCATTTTTCTTTTTCCCCTGTGTCTCTTCACTGGCTCCTTCTTTGCCTTCTTGCTTGCCCTACACTGCCTGGCCACCTCCCTCTTGCTCTGCTTTTCCACTGTGCCTAAGCAGTGCCATGGGTGCCAGCGTGGAGCTGTCTGGCAGGCTCCAGCACATGCCTCACACTCAGATGGCTCATTGGATGGAGGAAGAGGGAATTGTTGGACACAGGCATCCAAAACTGCATCCAATCCCATGGCCAGCTGGCCGTGGCAACGCAAGAGGTTGAGGTCCCTCTTAACAACAGTGACTACACCACATACTGATATTTCTGCTTTGGGAAACAAAACAAAATCAAATTGATCCTGGTTACCTCACGCACTTTCCAAATGCTCTTCACTAGGCTGGAACAGAATACTCTACTGGTGGTGAAAGGACAAATCAAGATGACTGTATGCCTAGAGAAAAGGAAGAAAAGTGCATCTGCTCACAAGACCCTCATCTCAGTAAGGATTCACCCATCAATTCACCATTACTTTGTGACCAATATCTTGCTCAAAGTAGCAATCAGTGTGGTTTGTCCTGGACTATCCAAAAATTGGTCATCTGCAGGTGACACATCACCACTGCCTTGTTCTCCTCACCACACCTTTTCCTACTTTTCCAGTGTGCCTCTTGTCCCAGTGACCGACATACCCTGAAGGTGCTGCAGCAAACACCTAACTTGGCTCCTCTGCAACTCCTACAGCCAAGCCAGGCCATCAGAGTTGTTTCTGTTGTTGTTGGCTCCTACCACATCTCAGAAGAATCTGCTGCTTAGATCTGGCAGAAACACAGACTCCCCAGGTTTTTGTCCCAGAAGCAAGGCATCTATGGCATGAGCTTATTTGCAGTCTTGCTTGCTGTCCTCTTTCCACTGTATCCAGAGCCTAAGCTGAGCATACAAGACTGGAATTTGTCTTTCTCCCAGGTCACACCCAATATAACTCTTTTGTCACTACACCCCCAAAACTGTTTCTTTAATTCATATACTTAAACTAACATTAATGAAAGTTATTGAAACATTTACAGTCAGTAACATGATGCGAATGAAGTATGACCTAGTCTGTCTTTTCCATCAGACATCAAGAGATTGTCTCTAAACCTGTATCATTCAGAGCCCCCTGCTCTAGGATTTACACGTACATAAACCTACTGGGAGGAACAAGAGGGCTCGCCTGCTTTGGCGGAAACAGGCTTGAAGTGACGTGTGCAATTTTCACCTGCATTACAGTAATGATCTAAAAACCATCTGGGGCCAGAACCTCAATGCAGCAGCCCCTCCTCCAAGAAGCTCACAGCCAACGCACCAGGTAAGAGACGACAGAGAGCAGGAAAAGCCCAGGGAAGTACAGGTGCTCAGCCTTGCAGACAATGGCCATAGCATCAGAGTAACCTGGTCATTGTAGACTGACGTTTTGTTTCACAGAAAGGGCAGGTCCAGAGACAGTCTGGACCTGTATATGTGGATGTCTATACTGCTCTCCTGGGGCTCCTCTGAGGACCAGCCCAGCACTGGCTGCTGTCTGTGTCCAAAGTTCTGGCCCTTAGTGTGTGCCTGCTCTGGATGCACACCATCACGCACACTAAGAGCAAAGTTTTGACACAAAATGGTTTCCATCCCTTTTCTCTGTTGCACCCCTGCAAGGAGCTCTCCCAGCTCTGTCCCCTTCATCAAGGCATGTCCCAGGCCAGTGGGACAGAGGGGGAGCAGGCAGGTTATGGGGCATTTCCAAGAGGACAATTCATAGATGACATTGTCTCACAAGTCCTGCTTCACCAGTATCCTCAGGCAAGGCCTTGTCTTACACCCCGGTTCATGACAAAAGTCCTGCTCAGCATTACACCCTGAGCACAGGAAGCAGTATGGAGAGGAGGGAGGAGCAACAGTTCTTCATATGAAACACAGAATAAACCGGATTGTTAGGGGTGTGGAAGGAATCAAGGCTGGTGAAGTTCTTCCAAAAGCTAAGGAGCATCTGACTTTATCATTGAAAACATCCCCGAGGATTCTTTCCAAAGTAAATAAACCACATAAATACTCTTTTTTCCTAGAGTTTTCTAAGAAAGAAAACCCTGCTGACCCTGGTGTCAGTGCATTTTATATCTCAGTATCTAGAAGTCATCGATAAAAATGGATATATTTCACCCTTTGTAGCAGACAGCAATTACCTCCATTTGCAGATGTGGAACAGAAGTCAGGTGAGCTGCTTGAGGTTGCACAGAGCTAGGACTGAACATTGGTCTTTGGACTTCCAGGACTGTGACTTAAAACATAGTCCTCCTTTTTTTTCCACTAGCACTGTAGCTTCCACCACACTCAAGACTCAGTACAGTGGTTATCATAATTTTACATTAATTTTGACTAATTTTCTGCATTACTGCTCTGCATTTAATTACTTCAAAATGTATCTCTGAATCATTTAATATACCGTAACTGCTTTTGCGTGTTAGAAGTATCAAGTGGTCTGGCAAAGCTCAGCACTGAATAAATAGACCTTCAGGGAAAAATAAGAGGGAGATGGGGAGATATTTCTTTTCCCAAAAAAGCTGTGGCTAGCCTTACCCATGTTTCCCAAGTCTGATAGAAAGTTCCACAGAGTGGAACTGAGAAAATGATTGTGAAAAACAATTTGATTGATGCAGCCTCCTTTTCAGCCTCAGTAACATTCAGTAGGAGATTTCTGATTTTTCTAATGTGCTAATTATTTATAGTTATTCAACCATGTAAAACAACAGGCTGATTAGGAAGGGCAGGGAAAGCAATAAATAGAAAAGAAAGCAGTTGTTGGCAATGAGCATTTAATTTGTGAAAATGCTCATTACAAAGCTAAGAAAATTGACAGGACAAACTCAGAGTCTCAACAGAAAACAGCAAGCAGAGTCTCTGGTAATAGTATAACACAGCCAAGACACAGACTGACCTCTGCTCTGTACAAGAGATACAGTCGGTTCGGGAGCGCGGACCACTGGGGAGGGTGAAACCACAGGTCCCCAGAGGCAATGAAACTGTAGTGATTAATGAGGCCTGGAAATAAATATTTTATTCCAACTTTCTTAACAGGAAATCCTACATCTTTTCCAGTGGATTTTTTTAAATTGACACAGAAAATGCTGAGATATTTGATAAACCAAATTTGTGAAAAACAATTCTTGAAAATCCTATTTTATAGTGGTAATATGTAGATGGTACATAGAGTGATGTGAAAACCTAGATGCTGGCAGCATTTTCTAATCTCTAGGACAGAATTAACTGTCAATTTCAACATTGGCTGAAACATCTGAAGACAGTAATACTTTAAACTAATGGAGAAACTGCAGAAGATGAGCACAAGGTTATCTCAATCTGGCAGTGGACTTCTGGGCGCTGCTGGGCTTCGGCTGGCTCTGTGCAGATACATCTCAAGGTGCAAGCTCGTTATGGGAAGGAGTCCTCTCCGCTGGGAGACCTTCAACAATTGGAAGGGTACCAGGGATGGGTTGGGCTGCCCTGGAGTGTCTCACGGGCATTGCAGGAAAAGCCCCTCAGAAAGCCCTTGAGAGCACTTGGAGGATGAGGATAGTCAAGAAGTTCAGCCTTGACAGCACTGCGGAACCCATCCAGGAAAAAAGTTTCTTTCATGAACAAGGACTTTAATTTGGCACCAGCATGGCAAAACCTAGCATGTGCAAGCTAAAAGGAGAAAACTGAAGACCAAAATAAACCACCTCTTTTTAACAGCAAGGGTATCTCCGTTCCATGGGCACGCTGTCTCTTCTGAGGCTCTGCATTAGTTTGAGCAGGTGGGTACCAACCTCCTCTGATTTTAAGCAGATGAGTTGGTTACTTGGTGCCAGCTGCATGTCTGGGCTTGCACAGTGGAAGGAGGAGACCATCTCTAGAAGGAAATTCATCTCATTGAAGTTAGACGTGTATTTTGGGAGGGAACGAATCAAATTCTAGATATACCGGGTTAGAGAGCCAAGGCTAAATGAAGAAATCACCTGAAGGCAGTCCTCTCTTGGGCAGACCCACTTCTCTCCTCGCTGCTGGGATGTCCTGTTCTCCAGCCCCCGCATTCCTGCCACTCTGGTCCCCATCTGCTCCCTGTCTGCCTCTTGGCCACCACATAGGGGACCTCTGAGGCCAGCCATATCACTGTGGCTTCTCCCGAGGTTTCTCAGGGGAATAAAAAGTAAGGCATGCCCTGTTCCCCAAAGGCAAGAAAAAGTGTATTTAATGGAACAGATGGCTGATCATGGCCAAGATGCCAATGGGAAGTGGAGACCACGGCACAGCAAGGACACATCATTTGCTAGGCTGGGAAACAATTTGAAGTGCATTAGCAAGAAGGACAACAGGACAGACACACAGACTGGATGCAATACCACAGCATGCATGTGGGCTCTGGCACACTTGAGAAAGGTCACAGGGGTGACAATCAGTCCAGCTCTGCAGCACAGAAGTACACTGAGTCACATTTTTCTGAGATACTTTGAGTCCCATGTTCCCAGGGTCAGTCCTGGCATGCAGTGTAGTGTCTACAACAGCCCTTCTGCTGCACTGAGCCAAAACCTACAACCTAGCCCTTTGGTTTTCTTAAATAATATTATTCAACCAGTTCCACCAAAACCCCACACTTTCTCTGGGCGTTGCTTATATGGTACAGAAGAGATATTTTAAAATCACATATTGTATACCGAATATACTTTAATCACCTCCTGAAGTCTGTGATTTTGGTAGAATATATCTCTAGTGGCATGTAAATCTGGATTTTATTATTATGAACTGAGATGTGATTGAATCTGATTTGTAAATGAATTCATTTCTAAAAATATGAAGTCACACAAAATTGCCTACTATTAGTTCAATATTTTTATCTGGCACAATAAATAAATATCAGATCTCCTCAGTGAGGAACAGGGAGAAAAGCACTGCACTGTGAAAAACATAGTTTTTGCAAAAACTGTTCAGTAATTGTTACTAGCTGTACCTTCTTTTCCTTTAATTAATTTACAAGGAATAAGACAATGCAACTCTAAGCAAAACATACTTGAAATTATCTTCTGCACACTTTTTTAAAGTTGTTTTTCTGTGTGGTAGTGCAAAAAATTGAAGATAACATGCTCTGTTTCATACCTATGTATGCTCAGTTTATATGCTACATTATTAGGATACAGCTGCAAACACGGCTGTATTTCTATTGCTCCAGACTTTCAGTGCTCCAAGAGAAGGTTTCTTTCATATATGTTATTATTACCCGGTGCTCTTTGAAAGCAAAATTTGATCTTCTGTTTTCTGCTCATTCAAGCCTGAAAAAAGTAGCCACTGAACTGCATTTTTCAATGTCTTTCAGCAAAAATATTTTTCATCCCATTTTGCTATCAGATACCCAGAAAAGAAGGAAGCCCTGGCAGCAGGATCGGGAAATTGTCACATTCAGGAGCTAAAGGACTAAGATTTGGAAGGCAACTCCAAACTCAGAACAATTCCAGTTCAGGGCTTCCTGGCAAAGACCACCTTGCTGAAACCCACTCTTTTTAAAGTTAAAACCAACAGGTACGGGTACGACTGCAGAGCAGCTGACTCAGGGTTTGCTTCCTGCTGGGACCCATGCTTCTGGTGGGGACATCCATCGATGAGATGGAGCTGGGCGGGAGGTCATTGAAGCTGCACCTCGGAACGATGAAGCGGTAGGTGCAATGTGGTCAGTGCACCTCTGCACACAGGCACAAATCCACGCACAGAAAGCCTTTTCAGATGTGCAATAATGGACAGGGCCCTGAGGGTCATAACAGCTTCTCCCGGGACCTCCCTGCACGCTCCTCGCTCAGACGCATGAGGCTGTCCCTGGCTGCCCTGCTCCTGGCTGAGGAGGTGGGATGGGCCCTGGCTCTGAGGTCCTGCCCTGCCCTACCTGTGCCCTGACAGTAACCACGTATGCCCTGGAAAGTTAACTGAATTTGAAACTGTCCCTTACCACTAACTGAATGCTGAAAATGAAAACAATATTAATTTTAAGGACAAAATAATTTCCACAGAGCAAATCATTAGCTGTAGCCGTACTTTTACTGCATATTCTGCTTTGCATCCAGATATCTTAGGAGTGGGAGCACGTGTCACTGGGAACAACACTGAGGATAAGAGATGTGTAATACAGCTCAGCAAATACATGTTTGCCCACAAGTTCCCTAATAGCTTAAAGGTGGGCGTTTTGGGTGCATTTGAAACTGTTAGAGATATTGTGGAAGGTTCTTTGGATAGAGAATTAAAATACATCTTCTGAGACAATAGGAGTGAGACCGTACTTTAGAAGGAAGGAAAGGGAAAGATATTTTTCCAAAGGCAGTCACCTAGTGTCATAGACTTACTGCAGCCTCAAAGCTGGCCAAAACAGTGTGAAGGACCTGACTGTCACCTAGGCTACATTATGGATTTAATTAGTCCTGCCCTACAACTTTCCTCCATCCTACTGTTTTCCATGATGTTACTTTCAGAAAGCTTTGGCGCAGTGCATCTCCCAGTCTTGCTTTGTGGGCATATGCAAGTGCTCAGACAGTTTGTGCTAACTCCCATGGAAAAACACTACTGCAAAACAAGTAGACAGAGTTTGAAATTCATCTGATCTCACAGAGCTATAAACTGCAGCATTTCTGTGTCAGTATCAGTTCAATTAATAATGAACAACTACAAGAAACTGCTAAGGATGCTTTAAAAGGTAATAAAAAAAAAACAAACAAATTTTTCAGTAATACCAGTTTAAGAGAACAAGAGACAACTGAGTGGTCTGTTGTAATAAAATTACACGTACGTGGCAGTTTCTGTAAAATTTTATTTTCTTTTTCCATGAGATCTGAGAGAATCACAGAGAGTTTCCCCAGTGAATGTAACTGACTGAATGATTTCACTTCTTCCTTCTTTGGATTGGATTAGGTTGCTGCCATCTGCTTAGTTTCCTAAGTACTTTTGAGGAGAAGTCTTTTCACTCGTGTAGTTATGTAATGGCACGTGGTCTCTTACCATCCTTGAATGCATTCACTGAAAAGATAGAGCTAAAAATAGAAAAAAAATGGTTATGATCACCGTCAGCTGCTGCCTGTGCTCTGTCTTCTTTTAAGCCTGCCCTGCAGCAGGCTGTTAGCTCCCTTTCAAACTTATCTTCCTTTCTACTTCTGTTCCTAAAGACCAGAAGTATAACACAGACCATATAAGTCCATTCACCTTTTGTAATGAGCTCCACAATTGTTTTGGCTAACATGCATTCTCCAGAATATCTTGGTACGAAGCTTTCAGGAGATGTAGAACTCAGTGTTTTCCTTAGTAGCTCAATTATTTTTCTAGTATCACTTTAATATTTGTCTCATTACTCTGCTATATCTGTGTGGTGCTAAACGGCATCCACGGTTTTGTTCTGCTTTCTTGACATTAGAGTCCTTTACTACTACACATTTTCACTGAGTGAAAGATCTTAGACATTCATTAAATAGTCACACAAGCATTTAAATCAAGGTTTTTACATCTTCACATTAATGGCCCATCTCTATACTCTTGTGTTCCAGGACAAGAGTGCAATGTTCCAGCTCTATAAGTAGTATGTGGAGAGGGGAAATCATTACCCTATATTGACTTGATATGCACCAACTTCTTTTTTCATAGTATCGTGCTGAAAGCTAATCCTCAGCTGTGCGTTCACTATGACACCTAATTCTTCAAGCAGCAGACAAACTAATGCTGTCTGATTTCACCTTGATACAGTGTCTAGCATTCTGAAAGACACAGAAGAACTTATACATTAAAATGAAGAGAAGGTACCAGAGAATAATAGTCTGTGCCAATGTATGTATAATCTCACTGCACCCCTGTCACCATAAATCTTGAGCACTTGCCAGTAGCACATTAAGCAATGGGATCGCTATCTGGTTTGGATGTTTCAGTCGCTTCTTCACCTGCTTCCTGAGGGTGGAGAGCTGACTGTCCACTATGAGGTTTTCCTTTTGCTGGGATTCTCATTCAGATTTATTTTTCATAAATGTTTCATCTGCTCTACATGTACTCAGGGAGGACAAAGCTGGGCGACACGCCTGTTACATGTGGTGTGGAAAGCACTGAGGCTCAGGATGCTCATTATTCCCATAGGAGTCGGCTCCACAGTCTCTGACTGGCTGCCCAGAAACTTCTGGCTCTACTGCAGGGCCAGAGCTTGTCTGTAGAGCTGTCTGAAGACTACTGCTAGCTGCACGTTCACTGGATGTTAGCATCTGTTTAAGAGTATTGAGCAACACTATGCAACAGTTGGGGTGAAAATGTCAAGTTACATTCATAGACACTTCAACAGGACTGCAAAAAGTTGAGAATGCCAATTGCAATGTGGGAAAAAAGCTAATATTGCTCTGATTCCCATGCAAAATATCTTTAACGATCACCTGAAGTTCAGTATTTTAGCTTCACATCATCTGCAAAAATGGATATCTCTTTTAGCGAAGTAGCCACAACCCTCCATATTAAACCACATGAAAAATCCCAGTTGCTGAATCGAAAGTACTGCTTGCAACCACCTGTTCACTCAGAGTAATATGACACTGAATAGAGAACCAGGGAAAATTACTATAGATGAGAAAAAAATGCTTGGAGAAAAATCACAACAAAGCAGAGATGAACTAAAGTTGCTTCTCATTGCTTACCGGTTTCCAAGGAAAATTAAAGTGGTTACTACTGCAAGAAACATTGCTATTCCCATAAACTCATAGGTAGACCTTCTCTAGCTGATGCCTATAAATGACACACCACCGTCGTCCATCATCCTTCTTTCTCCATTAATCACCCTTTCTGTTCACTATTCCAGTCTGTGGAAGTCCCAATGGACCAATACAGTGTAGCAAATTTTTAAAGGCCCCAAGTCCCTTTTAAAAAAAAACACTTTCCCTAGCTGAAGAGTAACACCAGAAACTTTTCTTCTACCCCAGGTCTCACATCATATGACACCTATAAACAATAAATCAAAGCACCAGCATCACCCTTTTAACCTCCACACTACTCATTTCTGGATAATTTAAAAGGCTCTTTTAAACTTTCTTGGGTAAATATGAAATGACAGCCCAAGAATATGACAGGCTGGCATAGGCTGCATTTGGTATCACTGTAAAATGAAGTTCATAAGGTTAATCAAGTTACCAGCATTTTAGAATTTGGGAAACTTTCTGTCCCAGATGGCTTAACAGGTGACTCCTATAAATTACACAGTACATTACAGCGGCATCCGCCAGTCTTGTTAGAGTAAGGAGGCAGTCAGCATTTCCATTATAAACCCCTATTTTCAGAGTTTATTAGATAGCCATAAAAACATTCTCCAACCTGAATCTTGGCACACAGTGGGTTTTCACCTTATGAACAAACTTTCTGTGTTACAGAAAGCTAGATAATCGTCTGCAAGTCACATTTCAAATTAGATCAAAATTATCAAAGCTGACTAAAAAGAAAACCTCTGAAATTTTTAGAAGTCCTCTTACTCTTCCTGCTTTGTTATCGAGGATATGAAGTTTAACAGGGTTTTCTTCCTTTATGGCCTATAATTTCTTGCTAACTGATCCTGAAGGCAGGTTATTGAATTTGCAACATGATAATTCCTTTCACAACAATGCACCAGAACATACTATAGGGAATCTTACACCACCTTCTTACAGAAACACATCTCAGGCTGTGGTGGAAAGAAAACAGAATAAATGTAAATATAGTCTTTAAAAAAACTTTAAGTTTGTCTGCAGCCTGATTCCCTGTGGTTAGGTGCAATAATAGACGTGAAATAATTACAGTTAAACATCACCTGAACATTTAAGGTGGACATGAAAGGGAAATTCTAAGTTCTAATTCTAATCTACACATACTGATTTTTAAAAATTTGCACACCAGCCTTAACCCCAAATAGCCCAGAAACAGTAGCTCAGGCACAAAAACAGGATTTTGAAGAACATATGATGCTTGTTTCAATAAGTGAAATATTAAAACAACTTCTGTAAGTATGTGTTCCCAAAACTTAAGGCAGACAACACCCTTCAATGTGAAATCTGTGCAATTTCAGGCATGCTTGTTTGATCCTTCTTTGCTTAATGCAAGAAGCTCAATTTTTATAGGTCATTTCACTCAGACATTTGTCCCCCCCACTTCAGACTGTGCTGTCTGCCTGTGTTGCAGAGATACCATCGTGCTGGAGGTGAGCAAGAGGTAAATCAGGGTCCCCAGGGACCGTGGTTGCTACAGACCTTGGCTCTTACAGAGCCACGCCAGCCACATCTTACATGTTGAGCAGAGGGCTATTACCGGTCCCATGGGAGGGCAGTCAGAAGAGCTTCTGGGTGGAATACAGCAGGACAGCTCCTGCCTGCTCATGCATCTGCCCTGCTCCCCCTGGTGAAGCAACAAGACAGAGCTGCAGTCTTGCCTCCCATATTTTTCGGGAGAGATGACTGCAGCAACCAGGATGGCAGGACCTCATGAAGCCCCACTCAGCTGTGAATCAGTTCAGAAGCTTGCTCTCATCCTAAATCTCTTCTTCTCTGCCTGCCTGACCTCCATGACACAGGGAGCTGGGCAAGGCAAGCACGCAGGATTGGGCTTTTTATTAAAAATTCCTCCAGAAGCCTTCAGTTGTGTCTTTCTCTGTCTTTTGATCTGTGCCTCTCGCTGTGCGCATTAACAAAAGCCATAGCTGCATCTTCCCATGATACATCCCGTACCGTGCTACGTGACTTACACCTGAGGTTGCCGTTTTGACTCAGTCCTTCAAACACATATTTGTTCTGAACAAACAAAAGGTCTCAGCAATTTCTAAAAGACAGTTCACATGCAGACAGGCTGGCTCAGGTACAAATGTTGGCAAGGTCAGGGCTATTTCCACGCTGTCAGTCAGGCAGCATGTATCCTGTTTCTTCCTCTAGCCGAACTGCAAAGTCAGCTGAAGCCTATGGAGGGGCCCTTTGCTTTACGCCTTGAGTTCACCTCACTCTCATGCAGGGAAGTGTGGAGATTCAGAGCTTTGCATCCACTTTGGACTTCTGTAATTGCTTACTGAAGGAGTACAAGGCAGGTCGGTGGTAATATGAGCTGGTCAGGCAGTTAAGGGGAAGACCCCAGACTGTTCCACTAAACAGGAAGCATTAATTTGTTGTAAGATCAAATAAAACAGAATAACAATATAATAAACCTGAAGTATGGATGAGAAATGTCTTCTTGATAGCCTCCCTGGCCAGGATTCCAGCCACAAGACAAGAGAAACTCCTTAACTCACTCAGTGCTTCATCAGCTCCCACCTTGCCCATGCTCAGCCACTCTTTTTACTGGGCTTTTGCTCCAAATCACAACTTTATTAAATCCAATTTACTGTATTTAAGTGGCCTTGGAAGAATGTAAGTGAAACTGGTTTCTGTTTACGTTTTGGCTTCTTATGTGAGAAACCCCACATAGGTGATGCCTTCTCTTCTTCGCTGCAACCTTCCTTGAGCCTTTGCTTTACGTTGCCTCATACCTACTCATGTGTGGTACCCCACACACAGACTGAATTTATCTCTCTCCATAGAAATACAGGAGGGATAAGAAAGAAAAAGAGAGAATGCAGTACATAACCATCTACAGAGAGCGGATACATCCTCAGAAAGGTTTTATTTCAGTTACGTTGTGGTAAAATCACTGTATTTCAGCCATGTTCTGGTATAACAAAATCGCTATCTTCTTACCAGTGGTCTGGGAAAGGCACAACCAAGGTCAAGACTAACCAAGGAAACATTTCACGTTCTTGCTGGCCCAGAAAACCTCCCTCGGTCAGAAAGATTCACAGACAAAAGAAACTCTTTCCCACGTGATTTCCAAGCTTCTGTTTGCCTTTGCTTTCTTCTCATGAGTACAGAAACAGGAGACGGTACGTAAACTTTACAGTGAGAAGAGCTTTGACAGCCTCAACAGGCAGAAGAATGTTTGCTTAATATCTTTCACATTTAGAGAGAACTATATTCCTCTTGAGATTACTTCTCTACTTTGTTTTTATCTAAGGGATGTGAGAAGGGTAATTAAAAGGACATACTTGTCTGCAGCAACTCCCTGAACCCTAGCTACAAGATCTATCTGTGTCACCCCTTGATCCACACCATTTTTCATTGCTACTTTTGTTGACACTATCCAGGTAGTGCTAAGTCCTCCAGCTCTACTGATTTCCTGTGGAAGACAAGATACTGGTTTAAACAGACTACATGACTGATATAGTTTGGATTTCATGCTCTACAGCTTTTCTGAGCAGGCGTTTCTCTTTAAATCTTGTAAGGCTGTTGCATTAACTGTATCCCCATTCTTTCCAGCTACCAAATACGCCTAGCTCCTAACAGTTTTCCCCATCTTGTTTCCAGAGGAGGTGGAACAGCCTGATAATTGGCTTCTTACATTAAATTATTTTATTTTCCATCTTTTTACTACAGACATGGAAAAAAAAAAGTCCTATTACAATTATGCACCTGTAAAGACAGTGTATACGGGACTGAGTCCATTCAGCAGCCACCTCATAGTCCTTGTAACAGGTTTGGGACTTTGTGCCTAACCACTGTAATGGGGTTGAAAAAGGTGTCACGAAGGTGAACTTTCTTGCTTGCATTATCTTAAGGGTAGTGCATTTTTCCCCAAAGGTTTCAGAAAAGAAGTGGGTGTATTTATTAAACACGTGATGTGGTTTTGCACCCTAAGATACATGGGTTAGCTTTGAAGGAAAATTTTGCCCCAGGTGATTTTGGATCAGCAAGAAATGAATCCTCAGATCGTTTCAGCAGCTGTTGAGGGGGGCCATAAAGATTTCTGAACTTGATCGGGCTTCCTTGTTTTGCAAAATTTAAAAAGTGCTGTGTTTCCTAGTTAAAAGAAACACCACCTTTGGTCTTAAAACCTTCATAATCTAATAATACAACAGCAAAAAGAAGTATCTGTAAAGAACTGTAACTACCAACAGCCAATGGCTGTTGTACAGCTCATTTAGAATAAAATCTAAGACAAAAAATTCTCCCTTGTTTCTGAAATGCTTTCCACACAAGTAACACCTTGCTAATTAACAAAGATCTAAACAGATTCATTACAGGAAGAAATTTGCCAGATTGTGGACATAAGACTGGAATGTGATTCTTCAGACAGTAATAAAACCAGCCCAACTGCAGCATCCTCTGATGCAAAAAAAAGAAATAAAAGAAAAAAGGGGGACTTCCAGGTGAATTTTTTTTTTTACACTTTTAAGAAGCCTTAAATCTGTAAGTGCTTAGCAGACTACTTGATGGCAGTGTCTTATTGCAGCTGTTTAAATGGTTTTTTCACAGTTTTCATCCAGGATTGAAGAAATTCCTGTTTATCAACTAGAAATCCATTTTTGTGATGAGGAGAGGAACCAA
>Ga0181612_160617_pt1 | contig 20880 bp, 9 predicted proteins | sample HoacroProtozoa21_FD_119630 | JGI IMG/M metagenome (GOLD analysis project Ga0181612, IMG submission 119630) | Hoatzin crop microbial communities from Cojedes, Venezuel. Combined Assembly of Gp0051906, Gp0051904, Gp0051908
CAGCTGGGCAGGGTGGCCTGCTCCCAGCCCAGCACCTGCAGCCGGGCTCACCAGCCCCGTGAGGACGAAGCTCTGGGGAAGAGCACAACGCACACACAACGCTGCTGGTGGCCAGCTCTGTAGCAAACGGCAGCCGCCGCAGCCTGTGCGAACACATAAATCAGCTGCTACTGCACCAGCCAAAGCCCTCAGCGGCTGCTGGCACGCGTGGGTACTGTGGGCAAGGCAGGGGCTGGCACCGGGCGACTACTGCCACAGGCTGCCCCAGCGCGTGGCCACTTCCACAGACAGCCTGGCTGGCCATGGGGAACACCGCGTCGCTTGGCTGGACCCGCTTCTCACCCACCAGCAAGACACGTATTTTGAAAGGACCTGTCACTTACACATCTTTTCCTAACCGGTATCATTCAAGGAAACTGAAATGCAAAACCACCAAAGAGCTGAGCAGTCACAACAAGCAGAGTGCATCCACGAGCAGCTTCCTGCCTACAAACCAAGAGATTCAGTGGAAGCCCCCAGCAATAGGCACATTTGCTGAAAGGCAAAGGCCAGGAAGATGTTCTTCATGTTAAAGGAAGAGGGCAGTGAGCTACAGGGCCTGACCAGAAGGATCTTCTCCGGACCATGGTGAACAGCAAAGCCAGCAAACAACAGCACTCTCACAGAAAGGTCACTCATCTCCTTCCCATATGCTGCACTATTTACATACATCCCTTTTCCCTGCAACCTCATTTGTCTGTGTCTACATAAAGCTCTCATTGAGGCAGTGCTCATTTGACAAAGATCTGACTTTTCTTCAGGAAGTCACGCATGGATAGTTGCTTCTGACCTTACTCACCCCAAGACAAACAGAAACTAAGGCACGGCTAGGTGAGTGACACGAACGAAAGCAAGGGCCTGGAATCTAGCAGAGCTTGCAGAAGCGCCCCGCAGCAGGCAGGAGGAGGGGAGAGGGAGAGCAAACAGCAGGGAACTTCTACCATGTGGCAAGAGATCGGGATGCTTCACAACTCACAGTGCCAAAAATGGATCCCTCTTTTTCTCTTTTTTTTCTTTCCCAGCAGGCTTAACATGGTAGCTCAACCACCTAATTTACTTCTTAATTTAGTAAGTGGTGAACAGCAGACACACAAACTAGCATGTTGCTGCACAGAAAAGCAGCATTCAACTAGCAGATTACTTCAGAAAGCTCCTGAGATATACCATGAAAGCACCACAGTAAAAACCCTTACCACAAAACAGAGAAGGAATCAAATTCCTGCCTAGATGAAGTATTCAAAAACTCTCTCCACAATGGATCGATTGCAATGAATCAAAATCAGTTTGCTTCTCCCATTCCAGAGACTTTAGTTTTATGAGGTGATAACTGATGACTAAAGTGGAATTCAGTTAACCTGAGAATCAGAGAGTATCTGCAACAGCCAGTCTGGACCTCTCTTATCCTGGCCAAACAACTCACACCCCTTCCTGAAGCTCTTTCAGATAAGCCTGAACAGGCTTTGAAAGTGATACAGGTTTATATACAATGAGTATTTATTGTGCAATTGTGAGCAGGATTTATTGTGCAATTGTGTATACCGTAACCCTGAAGGGCACTGTCCAGTGACTGCTGTTCTTCACAGGTCTGGTGACTTAGCAGAAACCATTTTCTTCTTCGTGGGATAAAATTTAAACAAAAGCAAACATGACACCGAACAAGTACTGCAGAAGTCTGCATCAGCAGCACAGGATCTCCATTTTTGTTTAAGACACAAGGTTTAAGAACATGACCCCCGAATATGCACAGCTCTGGAGATGCAGAACATGAAGTATCAGGGATGCTCGGGACTGCTTTCATGTTTGGCTAGCAGTTTACTCGCAGAGCCATGAAGTTAGGACATGCTAGAAAGCCCATGCCCCTGCTGGAGACTCTCCCTGAAGAGCATGGGTTTTCAGACATCTTTAATCTCTGTTCTGCTATCCTGCTACACCCTAAGACTGAAAAACTGAACGACACTTTTACCAGCAGTAAAAGGTGCAACAGGCAAACAAAACTGCTGCCCACAGATGGACTTGCAACACCCGTACCAAATACATGGTGAAACGTTTGCTCTAAAGGTTAAAAATCACAGACTGTTCAGGACATGCACAGAAAATCTGTTTTCAGTGCCAAAACCATAACAAAACCGGTCAGAGCCATTTGACTGGACTGGGGACCTCCTGTCTCTCAGGCAGGACTGTGACTGTCATACCCACTGTGAGTCTGCAGCCCATCACAGTCCCTGTGCCCCGCTGGCCCGGGAGAGGATGGGCATGCACCCTTTCACTCTATCTCAGCTGCAGTGTCCAAGGACTCCTCATCTTTTACAAAGCTACACATCCAGCAGCTGAAGAGGCTTGGCTTTGCTGCATGCTGAGTAATTCTTTGCAAAGAATTAACTACCATTAAACCACAATCACCACTCAGCAGCAAGGGCCATCCTTGACAGTTTTAAGAGAAGAATTTCGGGAAAAGGAGAAATACAATGTTGCTTGAAGAAGAGTTAAAAAGCCATAAAGCCAAAGAAATCACTGGAATGAAACCAGCTCCACTGAGGACTGGATGTAGAAGATCAAATATTACATGTTGCTGTCTATCCCTGCTAGCAGTTTTAAAGCCTCTACAGGGGAACCCTGCAACCTACTCCCCACAGACAACTTGATTTAAGGCCTGTCCATATTTGCTGGCTGACAATGACATCTGCACAATCTCCAGCTAGGGTTTTCTCATGCCACATTCATATTCACTGTCAGTTTGGGACTCACGAAGGTGCCTCTGTGTGCCACTCACAAAATGCTTTGATGGCCAACGTCAAGTAATCACAGGACACCCAGAACCATTGGGTCGCTGGGTTTTTGTTTTGGCTTTGCTTTTAAATGCCAGCGTTCCCATCCAAACTGATGCTGTGCTTCAGTAACAACCAACCGCCTCAGCAATCACACCAATTTATGTTCCAAATGGTCTTGTTTTGCTCAAGCGAAGGCCCAACTCCCAGTGATGTTGCAACTTCCAAAAAGGTTTGCAGGGCAGCATGCTTCTCCATTTAGCATCTCCCCCAGCAAAAGGCACCACCAGAGCCACACGTGCACGCCCAGCTGCAAGTGAGTACTCACATCTCACCGAAGACTCCAGCCCAGTTCCTCCACCCACACAGGCCCACAGTCTGGAGAGCTTAATGGATGTAACTTGGAAAGAAATCTTGTCCAGGAAGACAGAGAACTACTTTAAGAGAGCAGGCAGAAGACACTATCGCCTTTGTAATTTGCAGTGCTTACCCACAAAAAATCCCAGGGAACAGCTAGACACAGACTGTGCAACATGGTTCTTGCCTGTTATGTGACCAATAATTTAAGGGACAAATTTAAAATTATGATAACATATGATGGGAGCAGAATCCGAACTGATGAATTTCCATAATAAGTTTTGCAAGGTTAATTTAATAGATGACTTCCTTACTTGCCAGATTAAAAAGCAGAGAGAAAGGTTTGAAAAGGTCATCAAGACAAAATCAAGTATCTCCTTGATGAGGATTCACAGACTTGACTGGCATAACAGACATTTCACAATGTCAAGGATAAGTTTGGTTTTAAGGTTTTTGAAACAAAAAGCTGGATAAACATAAAGCCAAAGCCATTAAATAAATTTTGACTCAGAAAAATGCAAAGATTATAATTAATATGACTTTTAAGCCTCTCTCAGTTACTAAAGAACAAGCAACATGCTATTAAAATGGTGTGACTGCCACATTCTCTCCTTTTTATAGTTTTTGCATCATATACATTTTTCCAATTCACCAACAAGGTGACAACACATTGCCAGCAAGGCAATATGCCTGAAGTACTGTTAAGTATAGCTGAAGTTGTCTGAAAACTACTTCACTCAAACCTTTTGGTTCAACATAACTTCAACATAATAGCTTAGACCAGCATAACCTAAATCCCACACCCACTCCCTCCCCTTGGTAGTTGCACACAATCACCCACTTCCTTCTTCCTCACTACTAGTGACCTCAGCCAAGAAGAAATCTCTACGCAGATACCTGTGAAAGTTTAAACAAAAGAAAAAAGGAGGTTTCATATCTTCGGGGGGGTGGGGGGTGTTGATGCAAGTTTTTTTGACAAAGAAGTTGTGCCCATTCATTTAGCATCTATTGTAGGTACAACACTTTGGAAATCTCCGATACATGCAAGTGCATTGCCTAGACAACGATGCGATGAAGACATGCAATTCATAGTCATTTCAGACTGCACTGCTATAGTTGTTTTCCTTCTGTGAAAATGGAGTTGAGGAAGTCACTTCTGAGAGATTAATTGATGAATTCCTACAGATCCCAGCAACTCCCTTTCTGCTGACTTACACATATACAGCACAACATAGCATATCCAGAAAGCCAATGTATGGTTACAGAAAGCAAAAATGTATATAAACACCACGTGCTTGGGTGATAAATTTTAATAGTTTCTTTACCAGAGTAATAAAGATGTTAATGCTTTCACTTTATCAGAGCATACCTGCAGGAATTCCCATCTACCTGATAACCTACCGCAGCTGACCAGACAGAGTATTTTGCTTTGTTCTATAGCATTGTGCTTCCCTTGAGGAAGTTAGATGTTTGTCTCCTGTACCATAATGCATTCAATCACATGAAAAGTAGCTTTCCTTATGCTAAAGGAGGTGAAAAACAAACAGAATTAACAGTTACAGCATCTATTAGAAATTTAGCTGTGAAAGATTTTGCGTGATCCCCTTCCCATACATACTAGGGTAGCACACAATCTGCTGATTTGACTGTGATGGGATTTACCCTGGACTATTGGAAGTCAAGCAACCCAGCTGCTGAAGGGTTTGGTACTACTTCGATCCAGAGCTGGAAAGGACTTCAGGATTGAGGCCAATACAATTTCCAGCATCTACACAAACATAAGAAGCCCTAAAAGTTATGAGGAACTAGTCTGCCTTTATTACAACAGGCTTGCAAAAATGCACAGGTGCACATACTCACAGAGAGGGAGCTCTTAATTTAGAAAACAATTTAAAATCTGTACAGGCACTCAATTCAAGCTGCATAGCAACTGTGTGACGAAACTCTCAGAAATACTTCCAAGTCCTCTCTTCACGAGAAATTCCAAAAAACCACTCACTTTCATAAGCACAAAGCTCTGCTCATGCCCCGAGCCTTGCACAGCTCTGTTAGACATGCTAAAGCGAGATGAACAAGGAAATTAGGATAGTCAGAATCACCCAAAACCAGACTGAACTGCTTGAGGAACCACCTGATACACAAATGTGATGCCCCACTGGCCATAATAATATGTGGGCCAGACACCCAGCCACCAATCAGAAGCAGCGAGGCGCCCCAGCCAGGGAGTAACACAAGCCACGGACAGCACCAACCCTCCCGGCGCTGAGCTCTTCTGCTGACACAGCTACACCCGCCAGACTGTCACAGCAGAAGGGACCAGCAGCCTGCTCCTCCGACTCAGCGTCATGGCCAGAGGGGGAAAGCGAAAATGTGAGAGATGTTGAAAGGATCCTTGCAAATGCCCAGCCTTCTCCTCACAACGCAGGAGAGCGTTGAAACCAAAAAACTGGGCATCTTTTTAAAAACAAGGTTTTGCCATAGATACTACAAGGAATAAGCAGTGCCTTTTTTCTGGCTATGAAGACGGGGTTGAAGAGCTTCTAAGGTTGCTTCTTTTTTTAAAAGGTATTCCATCAAAAATTACAGCACGCATTTTTATCCCACTCTGCCACGTGCCAAATGGAGCTGAAGGGACCGTATGGCTCTCACACGTGGAAGTGGCGGGCTGAAGTTTCCTCCCTGGCTTTTTAAACAGCTTGCCTTGTCAGGAGGCTGTGGCTTCAAGCAGGCTGTCAGAAAAATCTCTAAGAGAGAGTTGGCCATGCATTATTTCAGAAGTCACTGAGTGGCACGGCTGAGATGTGTGGGCTCAAGCAAGGCCAGCGGCAGTAACAGTGTACAGAGTGCACAAAGAGGAGGACAGGAGGTCTGGAAGCAGATATTAACTGGAACGGATATGGGCTGCCTTTCAGGCAGGCATTAAGGTGTTGCAGACCTTTCTGTTCCTTCTCATCTCTGTAATTTCCACCCAACTGCTTATTTCTGCTTGTTTGCATGCCTCTGCTGTCACAGTCCATTTACAGCTGCCCCTCTGACACTGTGTGCACAAACAAGCCCCATGCTTCTCAGTCTCCTTCATCTCAGGTGAAACTGGTGCCTGTAGATACCCAGGTGGCATAGGTGAAGAACAGCTACAGCATACATGCATTTCATATTGCTGCCTGGTATCTCCTCCTAATCAAAATCGATTTGCAATGCGTGTGTCTAGCTCAAGTATGTCAGCTATTGCTCTTTGCCTGATTTCAGACAATTACCAGCACACAGAAAACCCAAGTATGCAGTGCACCAAGGATCAGAAAAACCAGTTACGAGTTCCATGCCCTTCACTGTGTTGTCAGCTTTCTTTGTTTCCTCATGAGAGCTTTGTCACTGTAACGACCAGCAGACAAGGTCACCTGTTCATGTCAAAAAAAAAGTTCACATTTACAGCTGCTTCCCATTTAATACTATATTTTAATATCAATATTTAGGTTTAAATTTTCTTTTTTTCCTGTCAACTGCACAGACTTTTGCCACTTGAATGCAATGAAGATCACAAAACTGCATATGTGTAAAGGGTTAGTTTGAAAACAACAGGCAGGACAAAATCAGACCAAAACCTACCATCCCGTCCTCACTTCACCCATACATTCTTCACCAGCTCAGAGTAGGAGGAGATCTTGCATATTAGATGGACTCTCCTACTCGCACACAAGTCACACTAGTGATAGCATGCTAACTTACTCCTCAAAGCAAGTTTCCACCTGCATTTCTGTGTAGTTAAAAATCCGCCCTCTCCATACTACAGACAGACATGAGATGCACACACACACACAGAGCACGTTTGCAAATGACCCTGCCAACAAAACAGAAAAAATGTATTTTACCCAAACCTCTACTAACCTTGATTCTGGACGCAATAATGTTGTGTATTGAAAAAGGCTGCCAAAATTTGAAGCTCGAATTACGTTGTTGATCAAAACAAACACTTAAACACACGCATTCATAAAGGTTTTTGCTCAGGATCTTGAGGAATACCAGACACCAAGCAGATTCTCTGCCAAGGATATTTAAATGTTCCATATCACAAAACAGATTAAAATACATGTATGATACAAAGACAGGTCCAATCATCTGAAACCCGGCTTACTCCATCCACCTCTTTTTAGAGGATGAGGTGACAAAGCTGCTTTCAGGGAAAGCTGAAGCAACAGTTCCTAGTAATCTATTCAGGACAGCATTTATCAGAACAAATATGAAGATTGTGTGAATACGTTTGTGATTAAAATAATTTCTAGTCAGACAGGCACCATCCTGCGAGCAAACTAACAGCATGGGTGGTTGTTAAGCATATTTTTAAAAGATGTTTATATTTTGCTGCAGGCACAGCACCCTTGTTCAACAGATCTCTTTCACACACTTACTGATTCTCCAAAGCGTCTGATGCATGGGGATCCCTTTCTTAAGGAGGAAAACAAAAAGCTTTTCTAACTCAACCACTTGAAGGTTTATTTTGCAGATACAGAGGTTCCCTAACAATCCTTCACACAGTATCCACTCAATTTGACAAAATTTTCTTACCATGAATAAAAATTGTTAAGATACGCTAGGAAAAAAAAAGTGAGAGGGAAGAGAAATGCAAACCAAGACTAATTAGATAGCAATGCAAACAACCTTATCACGCCTGTGAGCTTTACATTTTGATTCACTTTGTATGATCTCAGCCAGTATTAAGTATGAACCTTACAGCAAACAATATTTGTTTTAGCAGTGATGAAGCTAAGATAGAAGACACAAAAGGAAGTGCTATAAAGTAATCACACCTAAAACAGTAGCTTTGAGGCAAAAAAAAAACCTCAGTCCCGCAAGTCTTTTGGGCAGGCAGGCAAGTCAGCCACCAGCAGAATCATCGCAAGCAGGACTCTGCTTTTCAGCTTTCTGCCTCGAGTGGGAGCCAGGGAGGAGAACGGAAGATGAAGCAAAAATAATTTTGAAGCAGAAACAGCTCTAAGGCTCCAGGGTGAGGTCTGATGGCACAGTGGCTGCCAAGACAAGTGGTTGCATGGTTCCTGGCCACGTGCACCCTCCCCTGGCTCTGGCCTGATCCTGCTCTGAGACAGTCCAGGACTTAACCCACCAGATAACCATTTCCTTCCTGTTGATTCAACTCATTCCATCACCCGGCCACAGCACCAGATGAATACCAGAAGTGGTGCAGCTGAGGGGGGAGTGCATTACCACAAATGCTCAGCGCACCGGGAGGGAACAAAGGTCTTCATTTTACACAGCTTCTGATGTTTGGTAAACCCTTTGGATCCAGAGCCAACCAGCTACAGTCAAAATTATCTCCAGAAGCACACAGTTCACAGCTTAACCCTGCTCCTGCAGTGCTAAAACTCTCAAGAACTGCAGTGGAAAAAGTGTTACAGTTCTTTGCATTTACAAATCTGAAGTGTCTCTTCTATGGCACCTGATACTTGTATAACTTGAAAATAATGATTTTAAAACTTTATGAACTAAGTATTCTAGATTGTCAGAAAGACACAAAGAAAATCTCCCATGCAACCAATGTATGTTTTGCTACCAGCAAATTTCATTTTCCCTGGAAAGAACATAAGTAAGATTGTGTCATGACACTCCATTTTCTCGCATGCACTAACCTAGTCCACGGCACTGTTTTTGCCTCTACTCTGAACTACGGATTAGGGTGTTTTTTTTAATTGCTTGTGGCTTAACATATTGGAAACAAAATAAAGTGATGGCTTGGTTTTGATGTGCGGGACCGCCGGTGAAACTTATAAACCTTGACAGTTCTTTGGGGCATAAAGCCACATTTTCGTTTCCAACCCACAGGTTTTCTCAGCATCCACTCCTTCTAATATAACGCAAACTGTTCAGATCTGGCACCACCAACCACTTAGGTTTCACCTATCGAGGGAGAAACCAAACAGTTGTCGTCTGCTACCATACTAGCTTTCCCTGCCCGCAGGCGGGCTCCTTTGCTTCTGAGAACGACCTGAAGTCAAAAGCAAACCTTGCACCAGCGTCAGTGGTGGAGGATCAAGATCAGCAAAGAGCCCACACACAAGGAGCAGAGATTTTTAAGCCAGCTGGCTCCTCTTCACAGCACTGGAGGCTGCAGAGACAGTACAGAACAAGCCCCGGGCGCCCTGCAGGGCTTCGCTAACCGCAGCTTCGATATCCCAGCTGCACAGCAAGCAGCTCGGCCAAGCAGGTGGCAACATGGTCTGCGGGGAAGGCACAGCCAGCGCGAGGGGACAGAAGAGGAGTTTCTCTACTGCATTCCTGCCCCACCTGCAACACTGCGGGGATTCAGCAGCAGCAGCCGCCGATTCAAAGGACATGTAGTTAACCCAAAACACGCATATATAAAAGTCAAAATGATTCAGATGTGTCACCTGCATTTGTAAACGTGTATGTTTTTGCAAGATTATATGAGGGGAAAACATCGCTATCGCAGCTGCTGGAGTACAAAAGACCCCTGCAACCCACAGGAGAACTGACTACACAGGGGAAACAGCGACACTGATGAAGAGCAAACAAAAGAAACAAAATTGCATCAAGTAAGAGGGAGGTGCAGGCAGGCAGTTAGTACAAGCTTCTGATTTCTTTCAGGTTCGGGAACTGCAGGGGTTGGTTTTTTTGTTCGTTTCTTTTTTAAAGTTCATACAAAAAAAGTATTAGTATTTTAAAGAGGAAAAAAACAGAATTTGAGCTAAAACTTACTGAAATGTGTAAGTCTTTGCACTGTTGCCTGTGAGCTTTGGACTAAGTCAACAACAAATCAGGTAAGAGAGCATGCAAAGACTTTGAAATCAGCTGTATTTTAATCATGAGACCATCCCTTCTCAGACTTCAGTGTGAGCACATTTTCATACATTTAGGTTTTCCTTGGCGCTATTTTTGTATTAAGGTCAAAAACATTTATTTCAGAAACCTACATTAAAAAGAGACATTTATCATCTAGTCGTGAAACTTCTGTTGATATGACTTAAAATCTCAAATTATACCTAGCTAAATATGTCCTTAATGACTGGCTTCAGAAATGATAGCTACAGATTTTAAAGGCCATTTTGTTATGTGGAATATTGCTTGAGGTTTCATTACTCCTGTAAAATAATGTACAGATACTTTTTGGCAGCAGAGTCCCTGTAACAGCAGCTTGAGCTGTTCTAGGAAATCCAAGACGCTGCTGTCAGAGAATGACAAACCTATGAGAAGGGAAGGCAATTTTCCCAGCAGGTTGTCTAAGACTAGGGTTAATTTTCACAGGATGTTAAAAATTATTGCACGATGCATCATTTTTAGCACAGAAGAAGAAAGCTCTTCTTATTTCAACAAAAACACAACCACAACAAAAAAGACACAAGAAAGTAGAAGAGACAGCGATAAAAAGAGGAAATGAAACACAAAGAAAACTGAAACAGAAAGCAATTTTATAAAGAAATTTTGTTATCAGACTATCTTTGTGGAAAGAAAAGAAACTTGGTTCTGGTGCAGTAGTAGCAAGGCACCTCACGCCACAGCAGCTGTAAAAAATACGTGCTTGGGGATGCACTTGTTTGAGCTTTGTTCTAGCTTCAGATAGCCAGCAGGGCACGTTTAGTGATAAAGGATGAGCAGAAACAAGTAACATACCCTATGTCTCCCCTCTCACCAACTTAGTTCTTGAACATAATGGAGCAAGACTGGAGTAATTGCAGCAAATCAAAGCAAATCTAAAGTAGATCTGCTTGTCATTGCTTCCAGCACTAAGTTTAATTTTTCTATTTAATGAAAACCAAAACATCTTACACTTATTGCTTTATGCAAACTAAAACAATGCTGAGGCACCACAGAAATGTACAGAAGGGCTCTGCCTCATCCAGTGAGATAAAATCTTCAAAATTACATTATAAATGCATTTGTTTTCACATTTGTGTTCATGCTGCTTGCTTGTTTTTGACACATTAAGACTTCACTGTAGACTAAAAATCCAATCCACCAGTCTCAAAGTCCAAAGGACCCTTCTGAAATAATTTCTCTAGGTGCTATTTCAAGTCCTCTGTGGGTACCAGCGTTCAACCAGCAGCTTGCATGTAGCCAAGTCCCCTGTGGACAGTTTCACGAGCGCACTTAACCCATCTGAGTCCACTCCTTTCCAAGGCAACGGCGAAGTTATTCCACCCAAACAATGTCATGCCAAGAGGCACTCTCCCACTTCTGCCCAAATGGTAATCCAGCAGCCCAGCTCACAAGAGAAGACAGCAGCTCCGGCCTGCCACTGCCCTCATCACAGGTTTGAAAACAAATCAAACCATTTCCATGAACTTCTACTCTTTCTTTCTTCAGCTGACACTGAGTGATCCCGGCAATTTAAGCATTTTACATCAAAATGCTCAGTAAACAATGGTTGTACTGTCGTGATCTTGCGTGGGCGCCTGGAGGAAATAAAACATTCTTTAAAGATTTTACACGCTTTTCTAACTCTGAGATGGATTATTTTACTCAATCTAAAAATAAATGCATGGGCCTCCTTCTTGTGTTCAAACAGCACAAGAAACAAAAAATCGCTGTTTTGTTTTGCTTTGTCTGAAGGAGCAAAGGGTTTTGTGTTCTGGGGGAATGGACTGTTGATATGTTTTAATAAAGGATTCTTTAAAAATCTTGAGTTGCTGAAAGCAATTGGTGCATACTTTCTTAGCCTTCATCTAATATAAGTGAAACCCAAAGAAACTAAAACTTCATGAAAATGAAGTACAGCATCACCTGCATATAGCCATGTAGACAAGAATTCCAGCCAAGGCTGATTATTTCACTAGTAAACTGCTACATAAAGAACCTTTGCACAAAAACACCTCCCTATTGTAACTACCATCTGTATAGTACCTCTCAATAACCTGATTTTGACCCCTTGATCCTGAAAAACTTTCTTACCTACTGTTCCCTTAAAGTCTCTCCAGTAAATATTTTTTAATACTGTTTAACGTGAATCTATAAGTTTTGTGTCCATAACAGGCTCAGTCTGTGTCCTCTTGTTCCCTTCAGAACAAACACAGGGTGTCTATCCACGTAAGTGTTGAAGGTATGAAAAGCATTTGAGTAACAGCAGCAAGCCATGATTTCACGTATTTTCTCATTTCCAATACCACTTCATCGCAATTTACGCTATTAGATATACTTTTTACAGTATTCTGAGTAAATCAAAATACTCCTAGCCTACTCCAGAAAAAAGTTGGTCACTGCAGCTGATACAAATAAAGCTGTACAAGCAGCAGAAATAAACAGAACTCACATCACAGGAGATTTTTGTTGATAATATCCATCAGATTAATAAATAAAACTGTACTCTGCTGACATAACTAAATTTACATATGAATTTTTGCTGACATATAATAGTCACAGGAAAGGAGCAGGGCAGGAGAAATCACAGCTTTGATATTATTATGGGGGCTGCAGGGGAAAACAGCTCAGACCCAGTCAAAAGATAATAGTTTTTACATTTTTATAAAACAAAAATAGCATGAAATCATGCATTATGGTGCATCAACATTATCTGCAAAATTTAATACATGATCATTAGTACGAATGTTGTATCAAGGCCAATACATATATATGCGCATAAGTGATATATCAACTATAGTAAAGCTATTTGAAAACCACCAAGTGCCATAATTAAATAAATATGCAGCACAAGTTAGGAAATTCAAATGATGGTGGTATATATTTCAAAGGTTTCACGTTTCTCAGAAGCTCTAGCTTTACTTCCTAAAGTGATTCAGCCATTTCAGGGTCCATGTTTTGCTGGAGGTCAGCAGGAATCAGGCTCTTAAAAGCAAATAGCATTTTGCAAGTAAATTCCATTCACTTAGATCTGACCAGAGCATAAGCGTTGTGAACTCTATCGATAGTTTTTTTGGAAGAAAGAAAAAAAAAAAATCTGTGTATTAAGATACTTGTTAACAATACGAGTGAGTACAAAGGATGCACTTCTCAAATCAAATGCTTTAATCAAAAAAATCTAGCAACATTTGAAAACCTACACATGCTTCTCAGACTTCCACTCTTTCCCATTCCATTCCTGACTACTGTTGTATATCTTATGGATGCTCAGTGCCAGTGTTGCAAAACCCTGCGTATTCATACTGGAAGCAACTTCAAAACACACAGGAACTACAGTCTTTGAGCAGGCTGACTTCTGCCATCAACCATAACTTTGGCACTAGTATGGTTTCCCTTCTGTGAAAACAGTAATGTAGTAGGCATTATTTTATTACGGCTACTACACTTCATTTCCAAATCCCCTACTGTGAGTTTGAGAAATTGACAGTGAATCCTGATCTTCGAGTTCAACGAAAAGGTAAGAAAACAGTAGCCACATTTGTTAAGACCATCAAGGAAATTGGGGTTTTTAGTGGACAGAGGATTCCTGGGGTTCTGGGGATCACCTCTGATAATTAACTGCTGCCGTCTCTCAGAAGTTTTTTCCCTTTCCAAACACCACTTTCCCCTTGGAAAAGGAGCTGAGTTAGATTTATGATGGCAGTGGTGACACTTGGTGCACTTTCCCTTAATGACTCTGTAAACCAGGCTTGGATATGCATGCTCTCGCACTGTTTCAATACTTCACAGGACTACTTGCTTTTCTGAACCCAGACCTTTTATTTCTCTGTCTGTTTTGAAGAGCAGTACCCCATGCCACCTCTCTGCATTGCCACCACTGTAAATAAAACTTTGGAAAACAAAAGAATCGAAGAGGCAGGCTGCAGCCTGAAGCAGCATCACCAGTCCCAGGCCAGCACCCAGCACAGCTCTGTGCTGCTGCCTGGGACAGACCACACAACTTGGAGAGGAGCTGGAAGGCATCAGCCACCAGCACCGGTGCATCAGCAGAGAAGACAAGTGCGAGGGAAATAAAGGGATGCTTGTTAGTGGGTCCAAGAATAGTATTCCCAAAGGAAAAAAAAAGGAGAAAACGCATGTTGAGAGGAGTTTAATTTCTCGCCTTAAGAAAGCAAAGTTCTTAACTGACAAAGTGCCTAGGTGCTATTTTTAAACCTTAACAGAAATTTAAGAAATACTTTAAATGCTTCCAAACCAAAGGAACTTATCCTGTGGGAAAAAAATTGCAGGATATCCTTTTGCTTGTAAGGGCAACTTTCACCGTTTTACAGCTGACCTAAATGCAAACAGAACATTTCTAGATTTTATGTTTTGCTGTTGGGACAGCAAAGTGCCTTTTTGTTAAGTCACGTATACACAGACAAAAGCTATGCTCCCCAAGATAAGCATTGCACAAGTCTCTGAGAAACCTCCCCTATCTTGCCATAGAAGACTGGAAGCCACTGCAAGTCCTGTCCACCAGTTACCTGGTCACCCTTTCCAATATACAAAACTACCTGTTGAAGTAGCTTAACTTAAACTTTCAGCTGCAAAAGCAGTGTCCAAGGCTGACAAGGCCTGCTCCTAGGAGATGATTATTACTCAACCAAACACACACAAAGACACTTCCATCCTCTCCTCAGCAAACAGCTTTGCACACTCAGTGTAAAGCCCGCGGCACACTCAGCTTGTTTGCCATGTGTGTACAGAGGCCAGGGCTGGACACAGCCTTCTAGGACTTGCTTTGCTTGTGCTGTGCCTAGAACAACTGGTCTACAATTAATATTTTAAATCTGTATATAGAAGATACTCGCCTCTGCTATGATTCAAAACATAAGCTAACTTAAAAGGCATTTTTATGATCCCCTAAACTCTGCATTGAGGACTGCAGATGGTGCTTCCCAAGTCCCAGAAATTCTTTACAGTCAGCCTTACGCACTGCAGAGCTGTCACATGCAATTTTTATCTCCAGATAAGTGAAGCAGGAGGTGCTGAGCCTACATACCTGGCTGGCATTTGAGAATTGATCCCTCTAAGTCAGGTGTAGTAAGGAGGCTACAGGCCATCAGCCCCCCAAGCTCACACAGCTGTCAGAGAACAAAGCAATGCTGAGAGGACAGGAGAGGGTCAGTTCACTGTTTCTTTCCTTGTCTTTTTTAAGCTGGAGGGAAGAAGCAGGAGGTTTTTCTTCTTTAAAATACTGCCAGAATGGCTTATAATTAAAATCCAACCAGGGAAGATGGTTACAAGAATTACCAAGACACCAGCCAACCTCTGCCTAAGGAAAAGCTTTCTGCATCTTTCCCTGCAGCACTTCTGGGGACAGCAAACTGAAGAAGACCTACTTGCGGCTCTTGTCCACTATGCTCATTTGCAGATTTTCTGTATTACTGTTACACTGCCTATACTTTCCTTCATACATAATTGCTCATATGATGGCTATATTTGTATGAAAAGTTCCCATAAACCAGTGGCAAAATACCCAAACCATTTGAAATACTTCAGGGGTGTGAGCAGGCAGGTTGATAAGTTGTATTCATACGATGAATTGGGCTCAACACCTCTGTGTACTGCAGCTTGTTCTTCACACCCTCTCAGGCAAAGTCTGTAGACATAGGGGTAGTTTCACACACAATCCCCAACCAACCTCCTGCGAGCTGGACAACAAGCGTTTCCCTGCATGCACACCACAGAAGGCTGTGGGCTACAGGATTCTGAGGAAATGTCCAAGGAAAGGGTAGGACGTACCCAAGGGGTTACTGCTACTACAGCACACAGAAAAGTAAATGCCACACTGCTGCTCTTCTTGCTTGCATTAAGGAAACATGCATAGTATTACTGCAGCAACTTGAACACTGAATTAACAGAGAGGGGAAGGAAGGGAGCTGACTCTGATCTGCAGAACAGCAAACCAAGGAAGCAAGGGAAGTCAGCCTGTCTTCTGCATTAGTAAAGCGCAGATGGCATTCTTTCAGCACATCCAGCCAAGGATTAACAAAGCAAAACTGCAAACAGACAAGCAACATCACAGCCAAGAGCACCTTCGGTACAATGCTTGCTTCAAGTGAAAACATCCAGGCTGAAAAGAGGACACCTTTCACCTTTAGCGAACAGATGGCATTCAACTAAACCTGAATTACAACTCAGTCTGAACAGCGCAGAGCTGACAGGCTGAAGAAAGAAACCAAAATAATCCTTGTATAAGGAGGAGTAGGTTGGCAGGATCCAGATCTGACATGACTTTGTCTCCTGTTACATGAATTCACCCTCCATCTTAGAAAACCTACAGCATTCTTCATAAGCCACTGCTATTCAAAATGTAACTTGCACAAGGCATATTGTAAAAAAATAGTGTTCTTATGCCATGTTAAAAAAATGCTACAAGCTTTAAAAGAATATATACCACAGCATTAATGAGGAATCGTTCCACACATTGTTTATTTTACAACAGACCTTTAAATTGTGTAGTCACCCTGCCAGTGTGTTCATTCTAGAGACACAGAAAAATACTTGTAAATGCAGTTTAAGCAGTGAAAGTGGTTAGCCTTAAAAATCATGGGGAAGTGCTCACTCAAAATATTCTACATTTCTGTGGGTCTGACCTCTAAACTTTCGGAATTTCTCCCTTTGGGGGTGATTTGTTCATTGAATTCAATAGTGCATTAAAACAAGTATTTGAACTTCGGCTCTGATCCAAGATGAGTAAGTTCTCTCAAAATTCTGAAAATACAGAGACTTAATTTTTTCAACATCTCCCAAGAAAAGGAAAAAATAAGTATTGCCGTGTTGTTGCTATTCTTTCTAAATTCAAGCAGTGAAAGAGGAAGAGAGATCTGAAAACTTTAAGTTGTTGTTTTTCAGTGGACACATTTGTCTTTTGACAATGAAACTCAATAAGCCAGCCGAGATAGTATTTCTGACTGTGGCACACACAGCAATGTATTGAATAGCAAGTTACTATTTACCTTGAAAGGGAAGTGCACATCTGGATAAGTCACCCAAACTGAAGTTCTAGAAAGTTTAGGTAAAGTGTCTTTTTTTTTTTTTTACTAATATCAAAGGTGACTAATGGGTTAAAAATTAGTCCACAAGTCTAGTACTATTGAGCTCTATTTCCTTAGCAGCCAATGCAAACATCACACTTGTTCCTTTCTCCTTGGATTCAATAAAAGCTCCATCTTAAGAATAGGCAGAAAGGCCAAAGTGATTAAATTTAGTATCCCAGAGAAGCAGAACTAATAGTAAGCAGTAATACCTTTTATTAGACAAAGGCAGCTGCGTGGATGGGAGGGGGCAGAGGACACTTTCCAGCATCAAGCCCTTGTCGGGTCAAACAAACACTAAGTCATCTTCACGGGCAGCCGCAGTTTATTTTCTGTGCGGTTGGGTATATGAAAATGCAGCTGGGCTGACAGCAGAGGGTCTCAGGGAAATGCACCCAGACCTTTTGCTCAGAGCAGGATGGACTGCCAAGATCATGTCTCACACTATTTGCTACACCTCACTGCATGCAAAAAGAGCACTTCAATATCTAATGACATTCCTGAACTGTTTGATCAACTGAACTATTTGGTAAGAAAATGTAACACTGCTAATGCACTTTTGAGAAATTAGCATGTTGAAAAGCAGGAGATCAAAATGGTAGGAATATCACCTTTTCCAACTGGGAATTAAATTATTCTGCTGCTTAAAACAATTAAGCACTAATTTATTGTCAAAGTAATAAATGCTCATCATTATGATGACGAAAACTGGCAGCTAAAGCTTGGGAAGGAGGGGGATAGTAAAGATAATTCAGACAGCGACATCACTAGACATCACTGAACATCAAAAATGAGACCTGAAACTTTGACGTACAGAATAAGCACACAAGGAAACAAATGAGAGGCATAACTGACAGAAAAAATACTACACGGAGTTGTATGCCAGGGCAAGAATATAATTTCTTTCTGAATGTCATTTCAAAAATTAACAGGTTGGTAGAGTCAAGCTTTGGAAACAGTACAGCACATCAGCCAGAGATGTTGAAATTCAGGATCAGTCTATCACTGGTTTAGCACCAGCCACCAGCTTCAGAAGCAGCCAGTGCTGGAGACTGCAGAGGTCAGGTCCCCACGCACAGGGCTGTTGGCAAAGCGCTGGACCCCTACTCTGAGCCCATCCCTGCTAACCCATGTTCCAGCCAATATTGCTGCCCCTAAGGCAACAGTGGTTACACACTGCCTTCTTCGGTGAGCTCTGGCAATCTCATGTCCTGCCAGGTAACATTGGGAATGACTTCTGCGATACAGGACTGTATTAGCTGCCCTCTGAAATTACTCTCAGTAGGAAAACTTTTCTCCCCTCATTCTCATTAAAAACCAGAGAGCTGACCAATACTTCAATGTAGCAACTTCTTGCTGCAGCACTTGCATGGGGCAAGAGCACTGCCATCACAACAGAGCCCAAGAAGCAAGAGCAGTACCACCAGACTCGTCATAACACACATTACTGTGCCGATGCAGACGATGTCTATGGAGCATCCTTAAGCTGCAAAATGCCACTTCCACTGTGGTTCGCTGATACCCAGTAAAAATCTAGTGAAGTAAGAAACAAAACACAAAGTCTGTGCTAACCATTTCCCCTCACTCAAACAATAAAAAGAATCAGATCAAAGACCAGAAGGTTGTCAAAATAGCATTAGGAGAGTATTATCTGGTGCCCAATGTAGAAAGATGAATCTGTGTTTTACTCCTGAAAATACATCTCTTTAACAAGACACCAGAGGTATATTGACAAAATAATTCAGAGGCTTGAAACACACAAATTTACTCTCTGAGGAAACATCTCCAGTGGCATTCAGGACCACCAGAAGAACGATCCCCAGCCTGGCATTTAGCTACAAAGCGTTGCTTGGCCAGGGAGGAGCACAGCTACAGAAATACGTTTTAAGACTTGCCTGGTTTATAAGCTCTTTCATCCTTCAATAACTAGAGAACTTAACTCAATCTACATGAGGCAGCCTGCAATTACAGGCTTCACTGAAAACAGCCCCCTCTCCCCGCCAGCCCATCCTTCAGCGACTTGCTCCCAGCCAGACACGAAAGCTGGACCCAGGCAAGGTCCCCCCAGACTTCACGGGGCTCAGCTGCCTGCCTGGGTTTCACCTCCTCACGCTGAAGCCAACACCTGGCATCGCCCTTGCAGAGGCGGCTTAGTGCCGAGCCACGTCTGGGTGCTGCACTTACCTCTGTGAACATGTCTTACTGCCTTCCTACATGGCAGGGGAGATATCCTGTTTTCATACATTCCCTTGTCAGCCCTAATCAGTGTCAATAGATTGTGGTGTCTTTTGTGCTGGCGGTGTCAGCCCTGACAGGAAAGAACTTTTAATCTCTTCCCTCGCACTGAGCCATGAGAAGCAGCGAGTGCTCCCAGGCATAACTCCCTTGGCTCCTCTCCGAAAAACGCTCTCTCAAGCACACGGTTGCTTAGCAATATTTGCCTTCCCCCTGTACGGTTCAAATTGGCAACATCTGTCCCTTTGGCACTTTCCACTTGTGCAAGAAACGGTGCAGGGAGTTTCAAAAATCTACAAACAAGTTGGTGGAGGACATTTCGCGTGAGCTATTAAAGCTGCTTTGGGATTTTATTGCTGGTTTATTTCCAGCGTGGATAAAACATGTGGCTTCTTCCAAAGGAAAGGCACAAGAGTCTTTCACATCCAGTGGGACTCACCAAATACAAGTAGCTTTTTCTGTTTACATAATTACACCTGCATGCTATGACTTAGTTTAGAAAGAAGAAAAAAAAAAAACCACAGACCAAAACACAACACTGTCATATAATTGTCCCCTGTCCATTGGGACTGACTTCAATTTCTCCTTAGATACTGCAGGCACACCAAGTGACAGAAAACAAGAGAAGCCAGAATCTGTTTATGTATTTAAAAATGCAAAAACTGTATGCAATCCTGACCTCATAACCTGTAGCACTCTGTCAACTGCCTGTGTCTATGAAACCACCCCAAGGAGCAGTGATGAGGGTCAGTGCATCTCCATGTACCTGCAATACAGCTGCCACAGCAAACGAGGTGAAAACAAAATTAAATTAATGTAAGAGCATAAAAAGTACCAACTGCTTTCACTTCTGAGAGTCAAAAAGGGCCATGGAGAAGACTCGAAGTAAAAGGATAAATCTTTCGGCACTTGGTATTATAACAAGCAGCAGAACCCTGTAGTTAACCTTTCTCTGGCTGCAATTAATTTCAGCTCACACTTACCACAACACCTATGGGTTACAAGAAAGGCCTTGGACCCCACAGCTTTGGATATTTACATGCAATTTAATTGCAGATGTTTACTGGGAATGATGTAGCTCCGTATAAGCCCTTATAGTGAAGCTGAGGGGTTTTATGTTTGTTTTTTTGTGGTTTTTTTTTTTTAAATTCTTCTTATACAAAACAGAGTCAGAAAACTAAAATGCAGTCAAATGAGACTAAGCGCTATCACAACAGATCTGAGTATTAAAGTATCACTATATATACACATGAAGAAACTATAAATCATAGAATCATAGAAAGTTTTGGGTTGGAAGGGACCCCTAGAGGTCATTTAGTCCAACCCCCCTGCAGCGAGCAGGGACACCGCTAACTATATCAGGTTGCTCAGAGCTCTGTCCAACCTGGTCTTGAATGTTTCCAGGGATGGGGCCTCCACTACCTCTCTGGGCAACCCGTTCCAGTGTTTCACAACCCTCATTGTAAAGAATTTCTTCCTTATATCTAGCCTAAACCTACCCTGGTTTAGTTTAAAACCATTACCCCTCATCCTGTCACTGCTGTCTCTACCAAAAAGATTGTCCCCATCTTTCCTATAGG
>Ga0181612_162871_pt1 | contig 20877 bp, 19 predicted proteins | sample HoacroProtozoa21_FD_119630 | JGI IMG/M metagenome (GOLD analysis project Ga0181612, IMG submission 119630) | Hoatzin crop microbial communities from Cojedes, Venezuel. Combined Assembly of Gp0051906, Gp0051904, Gp0051908
CGCCCGAAGTACCGGGTGCCTGGTCGGTGATTTCCAGTTTCCAGCCCTTGCTCTCGGCATAGTGCTGGTACATTCTGAAGAGGTCGCCGGCAAAAATGGCAGCCTCGTCGCCACCGGTACCACCGCGGATTTCCACAAGCGCATTCTTGCTGTCGTCGGGGTCGGCGGGAATCAGCAGCAACTTTATATTCTGCTCTATATCAGGGACTTGCGATTCAATTTCATTGATTTCCTCGCGTGCCATTTCCTTAAGGTCGGCATCGCTCTCATTCATCAGCACATCCTTGGCAGAGGCCAGATTGTCAAGCTTCTTCTTATAATCCAGTCCCGCCTTGATGATAGGTTCAAGTTCCTTGTAATCCTTGTTCAACTGCACATATCTCTTCATATCCGACATCACATCGGGGCTGGAAAGTTGCTCCTGAAGCGAAGCATACTTGTCCTGAAGCGAAAGTACTTTCTCAAGTAGTTTGTTTTCTGCCATTATTTTATCTCCTTAATATAGCAACGGCGCCTCATATAAGGCTCGTGCTCGTAACTGTTCCAAATATTTACCGCACTGTTGTTCTCAATCTGGGGATTGGAGATGGCCCAGCGCATTCCGCACTTGATGGCCCTGTCGCCCATTTCCTTGTAGTAGATGGCGGAAACGCCCTTGTTCTGCCACTCGGGAACCGCGCCGTTAATCATCAGGTCGGTGGTCTCGAAGTTGTTCATCGCCTTCAGCAGATGGAACCAGCCAAAGGGGAACATGCTGCCCTTAGCCTTCTGCAGAGCGGACGAAATGAAGGGGAAGGAAATTCCGAAGGCAACAATCTCGTTGTTCTCATCGAGGAGGATACAGCTGGCCTTGTCGGAAATATAGGGCATTACCGAAGCGGCCTCCTGATCAATCTCGGCATCGGTGAAGGGAATGAAATTGTACACCGTCTTGGAGAAGGAATCGCTGTAGATACGGAAGAATTTACGAACCATCTCAGGGTCCTTCTTCAACTCGTTGAGAGATCCAAAATGCAGGTTGTAGCGCTCTGTGAGCAGGCCTGCAAGCCTGCGGGCCTTCTCGGGAACACCATGATTTGCAACCATTTTATACTGAACCCAATCGCACTCCTTCACAAAGCCCAGCTTCTCCATAAAAGTATTGTAATAGGGGAAGTTATAGAGGCAGTTGAAGGGAGGAATGTTCTCGTAGCCCTCAACCAACATTCCCTGTTTTCCAAGGGTATTGTAGTAGAGAGGACCGTGGATTGTGTCCATTCCCTGCTCTTTTGCCCAAGCCTCGGCGGTATCAATGAGGAGCTTTGCAACCTCGAAATCATCGATGGTGTCAAACCAGCCGAAACGGCAGCATTTCTTGTTGTAGAGTTCGTTATAACGTGGATTTACGATGGCGCAGATGCGACCCACGGTCTTGCCATCCTGCTTTACCATCCAAAGTTTGTGTGTGCAATATTCGAGTGCTGCATCCTGGGTAAGATTCTTAATCTCACCCTTGTGCAGGGCGGGCACATACTGTGGGCAATCCTTGTAAAGCCTGTCCGGGAAGCGGACAAACTCCTTAAGGTCCTTCGACCCATTGACCTCGACTACTTTATAATTCGCCATAACCTAAGTTTCAAAAGTTTTAGTACAGACTGCAAAATTAATAATTTTGTTTGACCTGCGCAATAGCGCACACCACTGTCTGAGCGCAGGCGCAGCCAAAGGCGGTGGGAAGATAGGAGATGGTACCCACCTGGCTTTTCTTGTTGCGGGATTCCTCCAGCACCATAGCCTCGCGGCGAGGTTTTTCCTCGGAGAAAACAGCGGTAAAGCCCTTTTCTATCCCCATTCGATGCAGACGCTTGCGGAGCTGATGCGCCAGAGGGCAGTTATAGGTTTTGGAGATGTCAGCAACCCTGATTTTGGTGATATCGAACTTGGCACCCGCCCCCATTGCAGACACCAGCGGCAGTCCCCTACCAAGGCAGTAGGTAATCAACGCAATCTTGGGACTAAGGGTATCAATAGCATCAACCACATAGTCAAATTCTTGATTATCAAGCAGTTCAGCAACATTTGCTTCGGAAAGATATTCCGCAATGCACTGCAAATCCAAGTCAGGATTAATATCCTTTAGGCGCAGAGCAAGCACCTCGCATTTTGGCTTGCCTACCGTTGAATGGAGCGCCGGCAGCTGGCGATTGATATTGCTTTCGGAGACTGTATCGCTGTCCATCAGGCACAGATGCCCCACCCCTGCCCTAGCGAGCATTTCAGCGCAGGCAGCCCCCACACCCCCAACGCCCACTACCAACACACGGGAGTCCCGAAGGCGGGCAAGCCCGTCCTCCCCCAGCAGCAGTTCAGTGCGTTCCTGCCAGCTCATAAATTATTGAATTCTAGCAAGATAAGCCTCGATGGTATTTTCCATAAGGCAGCAGATGGTCATAGGGCCTACCCCACCGGGAACGGGGGTAATTACCGAAGCCTTCTTCTCCACATTCTCAAAGTCCACATCCCCACAGAGCTTGCCTGTAGCTGGGTCGCGGTTTACGCCCACATCAATCACCGCAGCACCCTCCTTTACCATATCGGCGGTAATCAGGCGCGGGCGACCAACGGCTGCAACCAGAATATCGGCCCTAGAGCACACTTCAGCTAGGTTTGCAGTGCGGCTATGAGCAATGGTAACGGTAGCATTTTCATTCAGCAGCAACTTGGCAACCGGCTGCCCCACAATATTGCTGCGGCCCACCACAACCGCCTCCTTGCCTGCCATCTGCACCCCGGCCTCCTTCAGAAGTTTGATGATTCCCTTGGGAGTGCAAGGCAAAATGCAGGGGCGATGCAGCCAGAGCGAAGCTACATTATTAGGATGGAAACCATCCACATCCTTTTCCACCGCAATGGCGGAGATGATTTTATCCTCATTTATATGTTTGGGCAGAGGCAGCTGAACTAGGATGCCGTCGATGCTTTTATCCTCATTCAGAGCCTGAACCTGCGCGAGCAAGTCCTGCTCGCTGATATCCTCTTCAAGAGCGATAGTGGTGTTTGTGATGCCCACCTCGGCGCAGGCCTTACCCTTGCCTCTAACATAGGACTGGCTGGCAGGGTCGCTGCCCACAATAATCACTGCAAGATGAGGTGCGCGACCGTATTTTTCCACATAGCCGCTGACATCTTCGGCCATCTTGGCCTTAAGCTTTGCTGATAGGTCCTTTCCGCTGATAATCATATACTAAAACAATTTTGTTTAAAGTCCTTTTGCCTTACCTTCATCCCAAATTTCATCCATTTGGGCAAGGGTCATATCCTTAAGGTTCAGCCCTCGTTCCTTGGTGGTATCCTCCAGATAAGTAAAGCGCCTTTTGAACTTTTTGCAGGCGCCATCCAAAGCCACGCCGGGGTCGATTCCGTAGAGGCGCGAAGCGTTCACCAGAGCAAAGAACAGGTCCCCAAATTCCTCCTCTATATGAGCAGGGTCCTGCTCGCCAATGGCCTCGCGAACCTCGCCATATTCCTCCTCAACCTTAGCCCAAACATCCTCGCGTTTTTCCCAGTCGAAGCCAACCGCGCAGGCCTTATCCTGCATGGCATAAGCCTTCAGCAGCGGAGGGAATGAATCCGGCACTCCCCCAAGAATGCTGCGGTTGCCGCCCTTCTCCTTGGTTTTGATGAGTTCCCAGTTTTTGGCAACCTCCTCCTCGGTCAGCCCCTCGGATGCCCCATTTCCAAACACATGGGGATGGCGGAAAATCATCTTCTCGCAGAGCCTGTCAAGCACATCCTTGATATCGTAACGGCCCTGCTCCTCGGCTATCTTGGAGTAGAAAATCACATGCAGCAGCACATCTCCAAGTTCCTTTTCCAGCCCATTCCAATCGCTGCGAAGCACATCATCGCTGAGCTCGTAAACCTCCTCTATTGTAAGCGGGCGCAGGCTCTCAATGGTCTGAGCCGCATTCCAAGGGCATTTCTCGCGAAGCTGGTCCATAATGTCCAGAGCCTGCGAAAACGCCTGTAGCTTTTCTTCTTTTGTATGCATGGTACAAAGTTAGTTAATAATTGCTAAATTTGTGGCTGGGTATTAAAATTTAAGCCAGATGTATTCGTTTATATTTAGTATTATAGCACTGATTCTAGGCTATATTTTCTACGGAAAGTTTATAGAAAGGGTTTTTGGTCCCCAACGCAATCGCCCCACCCCAGCAATCACCCACAATGACGGGGTTGACTTTGTGCCGATGCCGACCTGGAAGGTCTACATGATCCAATTCCTGAACATTGCGGGAACCGGCCCTATCTTCGGAGCCATCATGGGCGCCAAATTTGGCCCATCCAGCTACCTCTGGATAGTTTTCGGTTGCATTTTCGCAGGTGCTGTACACGATTATTTCTGCGGAATGATGAGTATGCGCAAGGACGGAGCCGGCCTCCCTACCCTGGTCAAAACCTATATGGGCAACGCCATGTCCCACATTATGAGGGTATTCTCGATTGTGCTCCTGCTGCTGGTGGGTGTTGTGTTTGTATATAGCCCCGCCCTGATTCTTGGCGATATCGCCGGCAACGGCAGCAAGCAGGCCATAATGATTTGGGTGGCTGTGATTTTTGTCTACTACATGATTGCTACCCTTCTACCTATAGATAAAATAATAGGAAAGATTTATCCCCTCTTTGCCTTTGCCCTGATTTTTATGGCAGTGGCACTGGGAGTCTGCCTTGTCATCCGCTGGCCCAGCATCCCCGAAATTTGGGATGGCCTTTACAACCGCGGACCCGAGGTTGGAATGACCGGTCAGAGCATCTTCCCCTGCCTCTTCATCACCATCGCCTGTGGCGCAATTAGTGGCTTCCACGCCACTCAGAGCCCACTTATGGCAAGATGTCTCAAGAGCGAAAGCCTGGGTAGGCCGGTGTTCTATGGCGCGATGATTACCGAAGGACTGGTTGCCCTGGTTTGGGCCGCAGTATCCTCCTACTTCTTCTTTGATGGAGGTGCAGCCGAGGTTGGTTCCGACCTTAGCGCTCAGGCGCCTCAGGTTGTTACCCTCGTCAGCAAGAGTTGGCTGGGCATTGTGGGTGGCATCCTAGCCATCCTCGGTGTGGTTGCAGCCCCGCTTTCCAGCGGCGATACCGCCTTCCGCAGCGCCCGTCTTATCATTGCAGAATATCTTAAGAGCGACCAGAAAAAGCCCGGCAATCGCTTTGCAATCGCCATTCCCCTCTTTGCTGTCGGCGCCCTGCTGCTCTGGTTCAATATTGCAGATTCCAACGGCTTCAACACCCTCTGGCGCTACTTCGGCTGGGCCAACCAAACCCTATCCTGCTTCACCCTCTGGTGCGTAACCATTTGGCTAACCTACAGCAAACCTAAGGGAACTTATTATTATATGTTAACTCTGCTGCCCGCTTGCTTTATGACCTCCGTAACCTTCACCTACCTCTGTGTAGACAAGATCGGCTTCCACTTGCCTCAGGCTTGGGCTCCCTATATCGGAGTTATCTGCTTTGTAGTCTGCTTTATCCTATATTTCGATATGCGCAAGCTCGCTGCCAAACTCTACGATAATGGCAGGCTTAATCTAGACGAAATGGACTTGCCTAAAAGCTAGGCTTCGAAAAAAGAAAAATGCACTCTGCCGTACACCTTTTCCTTTTTGAATTTAGGGTGTGCGGCAAAGTTGTATTCATCCCCATGCTCTAGGATGAAATAGCACTCCGGATGCAGGATATCCTGGGCAAAAACCTTGTCTGGAATGGTGTCCAGGCCCTCCAGAGCGTAGGGCGGGTCGGCAAAGATAATGTCGAATTTTTCGTGGCAGATGGGCAGAAAATCGAATACATTGTCGCGCACGAGGGTGACATTGTCCAGCCCCAGACGGGCGGCTTCGCGCTTGATAAAGCTGGCATTTTCGCGGGCCATTTCCACGCAGTAGACACGGGCTGCACCTCGCGAAGCGAACTCGTAGCTGATGGCTCCGGTGCCTCCGAAAAGGTCAAGGACCTTCAGGTCTTCGAACTCGTATTCATTGCCCAGCACATTAAAAAGCCCCTCACGGGCAAAGTCCGTGGTGGGCCTGGCTGCATATTTTGCAGGTAGATTTATTGTCTTGCCCTTAAGGCTGCCGCCGATTATCCTCATACCCTATCCACACTTTTGAAATAGCGGTAAAGGCTCATTTCATCCTCGGCGCCAAGGGCGTGCCTCCAGCAGATAGTAGAAACCTCAGGGTTTAGCTGAAGGCTTTTCATTGCAAGAAAGATATAATATTCTGCCGTTGTAAAGTCGGGAGCGGTAAAGACATTTGCCAGACGCAGGCTGCCTCCTTCGGCGATGGCTATCGAAAGATAACCCTCCTGCCAGCTTGCCAGCACCTTGTTATACTCGGGACACGAAGGCAGACTTCGAAGTATTTCATAGAGTTCGGGAACCGCACTCAACGCCTCGTTCGGCACAGCATAAACCAGCACTGCATCGTACTGCGGCACCTCGATGTACCTTACGATGTCACTACTATCCAGAACAACGACTTCTCCGAGAATGTCTCTCGAAGAAGCCGGTTCAAAGAAATGCGCCGGTACAAGTGTACACTTAGGCGTAAAGAGGGTTATGCCTTCCACTACTCCCAGTTTCCGGCGTTATTGTTAGGTGCGGTGATGGAACCAACCTGCAGACCCTCGTAACGGTTCTGGTCGCGCTTTTCAGCATCGAGGTTGATGCGAAGCTGGTTGTCCAGACCCTTGAGAAGGGACTTGTAAGGCATCTTGGCCTCGAACAGAGGAACGGGCACACCGGATACCTGCTTAACTACAGATTCCATGATAACTTCCTCGCCACCGGAGAAGGGGATGTACTTGAGGGAGTCGATGTTGAAGTAGTCCTTGTCGTTTACATTGTCCTTAACTCGGGAAGCAAAGAGGGTGTCCTTAACGGGCATCTTGCTCTCAACCGAGAATACAAGGTTCTTGTCGCCTGCCATGTAAAGATTCAGCCAATCCTGAGGGGTCATCTTGCCCTTGTGGGCTTTCTTGACAGCCTCGGTGTGGGTAACTGCAACGGAGTCGTCCATTGAACCTACCTGCATCACGATAGGCATTGTGCCGTTTTCGTAGAAGAGCTTGAGGGAGTCGATGGTGCCGCAGAACTTACCGTTAACGGTCTTGTAGGCTACCTGAAGGCTACGGATGTCCTTAAGCCTCTGGATGGCGATAGACTCGCGATAGTCCTTTTGCTTGTTGAAGTTTACAGGTTTCATTACACTCTTAACGATGGCAACTACCAGCAGAGCGCAGACGATGAGAAGCAAAATCTCAAGAAGTACTTTGGGTAACTTTTTCATATTGTTGTGTTATTATCTAAATTCTCAATAATCTTGGCAAAGTTAGAAAATTCCTTCTTGAAAAACAATAATATTTAGTAAATTTGCTCGCCAAAAGTTTTGAGATGCCCGATTGCATTACCACAGACAAAGTGAATTCGCTCCAGAAACTGCTCGCACAAAGCAGGCATGCAGCGATTGCAGTGCACACGCACCCCGATGGGGATGCGCTGGGAAGCGGTATTGCAGCGATGGAATACCTCAAGGCAGAATGGGGTATGAGCGCAAGGCTGATAGTGCCCACCACTCCCCCAGACTCGATGAATTTTCTGACCGAGGGCGAGGATATTACCGATGCTTCGGTGGACATGGAAGCCGCAGCGGCAATCATTAAGGACTGCGACCTGCTGCTGGTGCTGGACATGAACGCCTTTAACCGCGCAGATGAGCTGGAACCCCTCCTACAAGCCTGCAAGGCCCAAAAACTGTTGATCGACCACCATCTGAATCCCGACCTGCCCGCCTTCGACCTGGCCTTTTCGCAAAACGACATTTCCTCCGCCTGCGAAATGCTCTACTATGTACTCAAGAGCCTCGGCAAACCCATTCCTCCCAAGGCAGCGACAGCGCTGATGACAGGGATGACCACCGACACCAACAACTTTGCCAACTCAGTGTATCCCAGCACTTTACAGATGGCATCAGAGCTACTTGAGGCCGGCGTTGACCGCAGCTACATCCTCGAAAAACTCTACCAAAGCGAGAGGCGCGAGCGGCTGGCAGCATTTGCCGACCTGCTGGGCAGGCACCTGAAAATCATGCCCAACGGCATAGCATACATCATCATGACCTCGGAAATGTTCGAGGCCTACGGCATAAAGGACGGCGAAACCGAGGGGCTGGTAAACATCCCCCTGCAGATTGAAGAGGTGAAAATCAGCATCTTCCTTCGCGAAGAAGGCGGACTCTACAGAGCCAGCATCCGCGCAAAGAAGGGTTGGAGCGCCAACAAGATAGCTGTAGAATACTTCCACGGGGGCGGTCACGAGCTGGCTTCCGGCGGCAAATTGCGCTATCCCGATGACATCCCCGACAAAAACGCCGCAGAGCAATATTTAAGAGGTATTTCGGCACGATAAATGCAGAGAAGAAACGGACTATTTATGAAAAGAAAACTACTATACATTGCAATGGCCGCAGCGATGGTTTGGTCCTGCGCCAAGCAAAGCGAAGAAAGCACAGGCGAAGCCCTGCAGCAATACATAGAGGCATGGGCCGGCGAATACTACCCCGATGCAGCTCAAACCCCTCTGGGAGCCTATATAATTGAGGAAACCGAAGGTACCGGCGTTCCCGTTGGAGATTCGCTCTATGTGCGTGTGGACTACACCACCACCAGCCTCGACGGCACAATTTCAGCCACAACCTACAAGAAAATCAGCAAGCAGTTGGGCACTTATGTATCCTATTATTACTACGGCCCCACCTTCTGGTACAGGGGCGAGGACCAGGAATCCCTCTATGCCGGACTCGAAGAGGCTGTAGCCGATATGAAGGTTGGCGGACACAAGAAAGTGCTGGTTCCCGGCTGGCTGCTCACCACCAAGCGCTACGATAGCAAAGAGAAGTATATCAGCAAGACAACTTCCTCATCTGCAATAATTTACGACTTTACAATCCTGGATGCAATTACCGATGAAGAGCAGTGGGAGAAGGACTCCCTAGCCCGCTACATCGCACTCAACTATCCCGATGCAGTGGAAGATAGCATTGGAGGTTTCTACTTCATTCAGAACTATATTCCCGACAATGCAGTAAAGCCCACCGCGGATTCAACGGTATATGCAAACTACACAGGCCGCAGGCTCGACGGCATCGCCTTCGATTCCAGCATAGCCGACACAGCCAAGGTCTACGGCTTCTACAATTCAAACACCACATATTCACACCAAACCATTAACCTAAACGATGACGACTACACCGAAATTACAATGGGTTCGAGCAGTTCATCGATAATTGACGGCTTTGCATACGCACTTAGCAAAATGCACTATGGCGAAGAGGCCACAGTTATATTCTGGTCTGGTTTGGGCTATTCCTCAACAGGTAGCGGCAACACCATTCCTGCCTACTGCCCTCTTCGTTTTGATATTTCAATCGACGAGGAGGATTAAATGGCAACAGTAAACAACGCCCCTACCGAACTAGGAACACAAAAAATCAGTACACTTCTTAAGCAGTATGCGGTCCCCGGCATCATCGCCATGACCGCTAGCTCGCTATATAATATGGTCGACAGTATCTACATCGGCCATATCCCCGAAGTTGGAGCCTACGCCCTCGCGGGGCTCGGGGTCTGCTTCCCCCTGATGAACCTTGGGTCTGCCGTCGGCACCCTTGTGGGAGTGGGAGCATCCACCCTTACCTCAATTCTGCTGGGGCAGAAAAACTATGTCACCGCAAACAAGGTACTCCCCAATGTAATTACCTTGAATGTGGTGCTGGGTCTGCTCTTTTCGCTGATTACCCTGATTTTCCTGAAGCCTCTGCTTTACTTCTTCGGGGCCAGCGATGTCACAATGCCCTACGCCAGAAGCTATATGCTGATTATCCTGGCAGGCTTTGTAATCACCCACCTCTATTTTGGGCTGAACAGCATGATGAGGGCCACCGGCAATCCCAAGCTGGCAATGGGTCTGACCCTGTTTACAGTGATAGCAAACGCCATTCTCGACCCCATTTTTATCTTTGTTTTCAAGATGGGAGTGCAGGGAGCGGCCATTGCAACGGTGATTTGCCAGCTGATGTCGCTGATTTGGTGCATTAGGTACTTCTCTTCCGAGAAGAATGTAGTGCACTTCGGAAAACGCATTTTCGGCTTTAGCTACAAGATTGCCCGCACTTCTCTTGGAATCGGCCTCGGCCCCTTCCTGATGAACTGCGCCGCCTGCGTAGTGAGCATGTTCGTTAATCAGCAGCTGCGCACCTACGGTGGCGACCTTGCCATTGCAGGCTACGGCATCATCAACCGCATTTCCTTCCTCTTCCTGATGGTGGTAATGGGGTTCAATCAGGGCATGCAGCCTATTGCAAGCTATAATTACGGTGCCAAGAACGGCGACCGCGTAAAGCAGGTTTACCGCCTCACAATCACTTGGGCAACCATAGTTATGACCGTGGGGTTCCTGATTATGGAGATTTTCCCTCAGGCAGTCTGCAGGATATTTACCAATCACGAAGAATTGCTGGCACTGTCGGCCCACGGCATGCGCCTGATTAACATAGCATTCCCGATTGTAGGATTCCAGATGGTATCCACCAACCTCTTCCAGTGCCTTGGAATGGTGAAACAGAGCGTGTTCCTCTCGCTCAGCAGGCAGCTGATTTTCCTGCTTCCTGCACTCTACCTGCTGCCTATGGCCTGGGGTATCGAGGGAGTTTGGCTGAGCTATCCAGTTTCCGATATTATCTCATTTATTATAACGGTGATAATGGTTCTTCACCTCATTAAACATCTGAAGGAAGTTGAAGCTTCAAGGTAAAAAGGTCGTTACAGCGGTGCTCATCCTAGGGTCCTTCCTGATGTGCCTGTCGCTGACCCGCGCGGTTAAAAAGCCGCGCGAGCATAAGCAGCGCCAGATGATTGAGGGCCTGAATACCAAGCTTACCAACGAGATGTCCGACAGCCTTGGGCTGGAAAGATTCGAGCGCGATGTCAACAATTTTATGACCCGCTGGAGCATTAGGGGTCTGTCGCTGGCAATCACCCGAAACGATTCCCTGGTTTATGCCAAGGGTTTCGGCTGGGCAGATGAGCCGGCTCAAGAGCCGATGACCCCCGGAAAAATCCTGCGCCTGGCGTCCGTTTCAAAGCTCATCACCGCCACCGGCATAATGAAGCTCTGCGAGATGGGCAGCCTGAGTTTAGACGATAAGGTTTTTGGCCCCGACGGCATCCTGAACGATACCACCTACACCAATGCAATCAAGGACCAAAACTACTTCAAAATCACCGTTGAGGACCTTCTGAGGCACGAAAGTGGGCTTAGCGCCAGAGCCGGCGACCCTATGTTCTCGACCCGCGATATAATGATTCGCCACAAGCTCGACACCCCGCCCGACGCCAAGACCCTCACCCGCCTCATGCTGGCCAGAAGGCTGCATTTTGAGCCCGGCGAAAGCCACGAATACTCCAACCTCGGCTACCTGCTGCTTTCGATGATTATCGAGCAGGTAACGGGCCAGACCTACGAGGATTGGATGCAGGAGAACATCCTTAAGCCGGCAGGCTGCACCGACTTCCACATTGCAGTCAATTCCTACGAGGAAAAATATCCCAACGAGGTGCGCTATCACATGCAGGAAAACGACCCTCTGGTTGCCAAATACGACAATAGCCCCGACAGCGTAGTGCGCTGCTACGGCGGGAATAACATAACTGCCCTATCCGGCGCAGGCGCCTGGGTGGCATCTGCTCCAGAGGTTGCCTTGTTCATCGCATCAATCGATGGCAAGCCTCAAGTTCCCGATATCATCTCCCTTGAAAGCGTGCTGAAAATGACCAATTACGGCATTGGGGACTCCCAGGACGACGACCCCGAGCACAAATATGGCCTTGGCTGGAACACCATCGACGAGCGCGGCTGGCTTCGCACAGGCACTCTCTCAGGCACTACAGCCTTCATTATGGTCTATCCCGACGGGGAATGTTGGGTAATGCTTTCCAACACCCACAACTGGAAAGGTCCCAGGTTCGTTGGCTACGAGCGCGAGTTCCTCAGGGAATGTCGCAGCAAATATTCTGCAAAACTTCCAAAAAGGGATTTATTTTACTAATTTTGTGGCATGAAGAAGATTGCTCTCCTCGTGCTTGCATGCACCCTGGTCCTATCCTGCGGCAAGGGCAAGGACGAGCAGGCCGTTCGCGAGGCGATAGATGCCACTCCAATGCTCTACACTGCCGAAGCTACCGCCAAGGTCTTTGTCGAGAGCTCCGACTCCCCCGAATCCATCCGCCGCTATTTTGGCGAAAGGGTTATCATTATCCCCGTTGAAGCCAATGTCAAGGCAGGGATAAATCTCCACGAAATTGAGGACATCAAAATATCCGGCAAAACCCTCTATATCACTCTGCCAGAGCCGATTATAGAGATAGAAAGCACCCGAATCGACCACTCCGGCATCACCAGCAGTGTTACCGGAATCAGGGACTCATTCAGCGAAGCTGAAATCACCTCTCTAAGCAAGGCAGGGCGCGAAAAAATCGAGGAAAAACTGCCTGAACTGGGGCTGATAGAACCCGCAATTATCCAGGCAGAGCAGACCATTCGCGGCATCGCCTCCCAGCTTGGGTTGGAAGTGGTGTTCGATGTCAAGACCTCCTACACCCCGTTGGAACTTAAGAATCTGGTAAGATGAAAAAGTTCAAGGAAATAATGCAAGGACTGAGCACTCTGGCCAAAATCGGCATTGGAGTGGCTCTGGTGCTGCTTTTATTCCTGCTTTACAAGGGCATTAAGCGCACCGGAAACAAGGTTCTTGGCCGCCAAACCAAGGTAAGCGAGGTGATAGTTGACCAGCTCCGCAGCACCCAGAAACTGAAGGTGCTCACAATGTACCGCGAGGTGCTGGTAAACGAATATAAAGGGTCCACCCAGACCTTCAGCCGCACCGATGACCAGCTCGCCGCCATCTATCCTGCAAGGCTGGACTTTGGATACGATTTTGACGCCTGCTCCCCCGATTTTATCCGTTCTTCGGGCGATACAATCTACGCTTATCTGCCTGCAATTCAGATACTTAACAGCGGCAACCGCAGCATCGACGAAGCTGCCAAGCGAGTGCCAATTCAGAAGGGTTTTTGGACAGAAGCCGAGAAGAACTCGCACTCTCGCTTCGCCGAGGCGCAGATGCTAAGAGAGTGCGAAGCGGAGAACTGCTGGTCCCGCGCCGAGGCGCTTGGGGCGCAAGCCCTCAAGGAGTTACTCTCATCCTTCGGTGCCAAAAACATCGTCATTATCCCTGCTGCAAGGCCCCAGCCCATCATTCCCGCCAAAACCAACGCCTACACCATCAAACGGGGTGGCGACCGCCTGCACTACTTCAAATACAGCAACGAGTCCACCCTGATGTGCACCGGCAGCCTTAACGAATACCAGATGCTCGCACTTGCCGACCTGCTCTCGAACATGGGCAGCGGCGAACTAATGCAGGTATCCCTGAATTCGGGAGTCGCCAATATCTACTACATCCACGAGACCCTCAGCAAAGGCAGCGCAACTGCCCTAAGGTATGTCCGCAGCTGCTCCCCTGCCGCCAAGGAAAGCCAATTTAGGGCCATCCAGGCTATCACAGGAGCATCCGAAATCAAGGCCTACGAGATGGACAGGAACCACAATGTAATGTACACTTACCCCACAATTAAATAGCAAATGGAACAGGAAAGAAGCATAGACAAGCTGGCAAGATACACCATGTACGCCGCCACAATAATAATTATAGCTGCTATCTGCTATCTGCTTCGAAGCATCATAGCCTATATCCTGCTGGCAGCGGTGGTATCCCTCATCTGCCGCCCGCTGATGAACCTGATGAAGAAGATTACCTACAAGGGAAAATCTGCCCCAGACTGGCTTCTAGCCATCATTTCGCTGATTCTAGTGCTGGGGCTGCTGGTAGCTCTGCTCTCCAGGTTAATCCCTGTTATCATCAACATTGCCAGCAATATTTCCGACAATTTCAGCAATGCTACCGGCTCATCGCAGTTCTCCGACCTTATCGACAACCTCGATTTCTGGCTGGTCAGCACCTTCCCTTCGCTGGGACCCGGCTTCTCGCTGGAAGAAACCCTCGTTGACTTCTTCTCCAAGCAGTTCAGCCTCAGTTCCCTCACCTCGGTGCTCGGTTCGGTCGCTTCGGCCGCCGGCACTACGGTAATCGCCATCTTCTCAATGGTATTCATCGGCTTCTTCTTCCTCAAGGACCAAAATCTTTTCAAGAAAATGATAGCTTCGCTGGTGCCTGATAAGGAAGAGCAGAAGACGGTTGAGACCATCGGCGAGGTCGAAGGGCTGGTTTCCCGCTATTTTGTGGGGCTGATTCTGGAGGTGCTCTGCGTTGCGCTGCTCAACTTTTTGGGCCTCTCACTGGTCTGCAAGCTCGATGTCAGCTCGGCTCTGGGTATCGCCTTTATGACCGGTGTGCTCAATGTTATCCCCTACCTCGGACCTTGGATTGGGGGTGCAATCGGCACTGTGCTGGGGCTGGTGCTCAAATATAGCTCCGCCGCCGCGCTCGGCACCGAACTCAATTTCTGGCCTGTGCTTATCGCGCTGATAGCCTGCTTCGTATTCACTCAGATGGTGGATAATTTTGTGCTTCAGCCGCTCATTTATTCCAAGAGCATCAAGGCTCATCCGCTCGAGATTTTCATTGTGCTGCTGGTTGCAGGCAGTCTCGGCGGCATCATCGGAATGTTGGTAGCCATCCCAGCCTACACAGTGGTCAGGGTCATCGCCGCCAAGTTCCTTCCCAATGTAAAATTCATTTCAAGATTGCTAGCATAACAAACTATGAGAAAGACACTTATCCTCATTTCTTCGCTGGCGCTGCTATTCTCTTCCTGCGTTAAGGAGGAGCTGCCTACAAGCACCGGTGAACAGGAAACTAAAGTCCAAACGAGCGGCAGCTTCATCAAGGTAAAATTCAGCGAGGAACTTACCGCGCTGGCCGAAGAAGCTACCGCCGATGGCAAGGTCTACACCAAGTCAATGGAGTTAAACTCGGTTTTTGACGAGCTGGGCATCACTGCGATGGAGCGCATCTTCCCCGATGCCGGCGAGTTCGAGGAGCGCACCCGCCGCGAAGGCATGCACCAATGGTACCGCATCAGCTTCGAGGGCACCAAGGCTCCGGTAGAGGCAAAACAGGCCATAGAGGGCGTGGAGGGCGTGCTTTCGGTGGAAGTGCCTCGCAAAATCAAGAGGATGTCGCTGCCCAACGACAGCTATTTCAACCTGCAATGGTACCTCTACAACGACGGCAAAGCCAACTACGATGTCAAGTACCAGAGGCAGCTGGCCTCCTCCAATAAGGGTTGCGATATCAATATAGAATCTGTTTGGGAGAACTTCACAACCGGCAGCAGCGATGTAATTGTGGCTGTTGTAGATGGTGGAATCGACACCAGCCATCCCGACCTGAACGGGGTAGTTCTCACCAGCGCCAGCAAGAATTTTGTTTCCAATAGCTCCACTATCACCCCTGACGGGCACGGCACCTTTGTGGCCGGCACAATTGCCGCCCTTAGGAACAATAGCAAAGGCGTTGCAGGCATTGCAGGCGGCGATGTTGCTGCCGGTGTAGATGGTGTTAAGCTGATTAGCTGCGAGATTTTCGAGGGCAACGATGTTGCTACCGATGCCCAGATTGCAAACGCAATAAAATGGGGTGCAGACCACGGCGCCGTCATCAGCCAGAACAGCTGGGGTAATTACTACGACGAGGATGAGGATGGCTATATCTCCAAAGAGGAACTGGCATACGCCAAGAGTGATAAGATTGATGCAACCACCAAGGCTGCAATAGACTATTTTATAAAATACGCAGGCTGCGACAATTCGGGCAATCAGCTGGCTGACTCCCCTATGAAGGGCGGTTTGGTCCTCTTTGCTGCGGGCAATGAATCCATTCCATACGGAGTGCCGGCAGACTACGAGCCGGTGATTGCAGTGGGTGCCATCGGCCCCGATTGGCTGGGTACCTATTATACCAATTATGGTGATTGGGTAGATATCTGCGCACCGGGTGGCGACGGTTACGGCTCCGGCTATGCAAGTAATTATGATTCAGTGGGTTATAGCCGCGGAAACATCTATAATCTCTACGCCACGGTAGACCAATCCAAGTACGATTACGAATATACCAACTACGGCTATATGATGGGGACCTCGATGGCAACTCCTGTGGTTAGCGGGGTTGCAGCGCTGCTGATTTCCTACTTTGGCGGCCAAGGCCTTACTCCCGACGATATCAAAGAGCGCCTGCTTAAAGGAGCCAACGAGGATTACCTCAGCAGCAGCTACCCCATAGGACCCGTTGTGGATGCCTACGGAGCCTTTTCCTTGGGCAACACTCCCCCTGTAAAGTCCCAGGATATCGGCGATGTGCTGCTATATATCGGCGGCGAAAACAAGGGATTCGACCTCAATAAATACTTCGAGGATGCCGATGGCGATGCCATGACCTTTGCATTAACCTCCGACCCCGAAAACTTCAGCGCCAGCTTTAGCAGCAGCGGCCTAATGACTCTTGCAGGCACGCAGACCGGCCTTGAAAGCGCCAGCGTCAGAGCTACCGACACCGAGGGTGCATACGCCGAGCAGACCTTCAGGGTGCTGGTTAAGGACCCTAACAACCCCGTTGACCTCGACACCGATGTTGTCAGCGGTAGCGTCAGCATCGGCACTGAAGAAGAAGCCGAAACCACCGTTATCGTTACCAACGCTTCCGGCAAGAAGGTGCTGGAAGAGACCGCCACCGCCAGCGGCTTCGACCCTATGACTCTGGACCTTTCCAAGCTCGCTCCCGGCAGGTACGGTCTTGCCGTCAGCTACAATGGTAAAACCTATTATAAGCAGATTGTAAAGATATGAAAATCAAGATATTAGCTATAGCAGCGCTGTTTATCAGCATTAACGCTTTTGCCGATCCAGGCAACGAAGCAATGCCCTTTTTGAGGGTAGGTCGCAACCCCATCAGCATCGGTATGGCCGGCAGCGGACTGGCTTCCACCTCCTCCCCTGCTTGGGCATCCTTTAGCAATCCCGCTGCGGTGGTTTTTGCCGACCAGGCCTTCGATGCAGGGGTATCGCTGATATCCTGGCAGCCTAAGTACAATTCCAGCTTCGGCCCCTCCCTTTCAGGGTCCTACAAGTGGAATAATTTCGGTTTCACCCTGGGATTTTCCTATGTCAACGGCGAGGAGCTGGAACTCAGCGACTTCACTCCCAACGAGGTGCAGGTAAACGGCGGTGTGGGCTATAAGATTTCCGATGGTTTCTCCATTGGCGGCAACCTCCGCTATGCTTCGCACGCTCTTACCAGCGAAAACAGCATGAGCGCTATTTGCGGGGATGTTTTTGCTATGGTTAGATTCGGGGATTTCAATATTGCTGCGGGCGTTTCCTGCATCGGCAATAAGGTAAAGGTCGAAGGCGGCAGCAAAGACTATTCTCTGCCGATGTCTGCATCTTTTGCACTCAACTGGCACAAGCTTTTTGCCGAGAAGCACGGGCTTGAGGTCAATATTGATGCAGATTATTATTTTAGCGAGACTACCTCTGTGGCAGCCGGCCTGCAATATGGCTATAACGATATGATATTTGCCCGCGCAGGCTACAGGTTTGGCGGAGAGAGTATTATCCCATCCTACGCTTCCATCGGCCTTGGAGCCAAGTTTAAGGGCTTTAGGCTGGATGCAGCCTACCTGCTAGGGTCCGATACCCTGAAGAACTCCTTTGTTCTGGGTATTGGCTATAGTTTCTAGAATATTGGAGATTTTCCCGCGACCCGCCCTCGGTATCAGACAGTCAGTCGAATGGTAGTGAAATATCATTCATGAGTCATCATATATGCTAGTCTGCTGAACAAAACAATAAATCTCCTTCGTGGAGAACGACCGCTGTTCCGAGCAGTCCAGACAGTTGGGGGTTTCGACTCGCCCTGCCCTTTACCTACACCTAAGTATCTCTATATCAGCTCGGTAGTGAAGTTGGCGGTCTGGATATCAATGTCCAGTTCGCGCAGCTTCTGCGAGAGCTTGTCGATTTGCTTGGAGAGGGACTTGATGTCGATAGTGGTCAGGTACTTGATTTCGCTGCGGGAGTAGCGGTCCTGGCTGCCTGAAGCGCGGTCGAACACATTGCGAAGCGTGCTGATGCGCTTGCCCAGCACTTCCCTCTTGGCCATCATCTCGGTAAGGGTGCGCTCCCCTACCTTGGTGTGCATATTGGTGGTATTGATGCGGGCAATCAGGGTCTCCAGCTGGATCAGACAGCTATCCAGGTCCTTCATCAGCTCCTTCGGGTCCTCCGACGGCTCATCGCCCTCCTGCACCTTAACATTGTTGCAAATACGGTTCTCAAGTTGAGCAATCTTGCTCTGCAAATCCTTGCGCAAACTCAGCGCTTCAGCTAGTTTCATAATTGATTTGAGTAATTGGTTTGTGCAAAGATAGGGAAAATATGGCAGAATGTGATAATGTGGAGAATTTATCTTACATCCCTAAGATCTGCCGGCGGGACGCTGTTTAAAACAAGCTGATCGCGTCACAGCGCAGCCTAGCGTGACGCGTAAAACCCTGATTTTCAACTATTTATAAAAATCGGTCGTTAATTTTTGCACGACCGATTTCTGTAAGTTGCTAATAATGAATGGGATACGTGCCACGCCTTCTGCGGCAATGGAAGTAGGATGCGAAGGTTACTTGTCTTCGGGGTAGTAAATATTGTAGGTGTCTTTGCGGAATTTGGCCATGGTGCGTTTGTATTCCGCATCGAACTCTATGCCTAGCGCGTCTTCTTTTCTGATGGTTACGGGGCCCAAGATATTATCCCTGAGGGTGTACGATGGAAGGTCGAGCAACTTGGATAGTTCGTCAATCTTACCTTTGGTGTATCTGTCGCATTTGTCCTTCATGCGTAGGGCCTCGCAGAGGTGGTATTGATAGCGGTCTTCCAATTTAAGTTCTTTTATGTGGCTCTGGTATATGTCGGGGCCAAAGAACCTAACTCTGAAATGTTTGAGTTGCTTGGATGTGTCGGGGTTATAGTTGAGGGCATTGATGTCCATGGGAATAGGCAGGATTTGCACATCTTCCTCGAAATGGTAGTTCTCGTAGGTGGGGCAGCAGGCAATCAATTCCTCATCGTTTAAAGCCGATTTTTTGCTGTGCTTGATTCTTTGGTTGCAATATTGGCAGGACGGAACGAGATTAAACAGGGAAAGGGCCAACAGTGGACATTCGGAACGGGGAATATAGTGGTCAAGCTCGAAAACTCGGCGATTGTTATCATCACTATCAATGTAAGTGTTGATGTACGCCATATCACAGTAGTGACAGGTTGAGGTATCCACATATTTAATGAAGAACTCGGCTATGGCGCCACTATGTTTGTCATAATCGAAGTCTTTCACGCACCTTTTCTTTAACTCTGTATGCTCAAGATAGGCGTTCCTGCACTTGACAAGCGTGGTGATATCTCCAATCAGAACATCCTCGATGTCTAGGCTAAGATTATACCCGTCTACTTTGGCTTTTAGGTCTTCTACATCGAGTAGCTTGAGGTATTCCTTTGCCAAATCATCCCTGCCTATTTTGTATTTGACTGCCTTCATTCTGCGGGCCTCCTTGCTTGCATTTCCTGAATCATTCTGGTGAGGACGTCCTTTATATAAACATCTGTAACGCAGTCTTTTACCTGTATATAACGGGCTAGAGTCTTGGCGCTTGGATGGCGCTTAGACCTATAGGCTTCTATCACCTTGCTGATTTCGCTCCGGGCAACTTCGCCAATGGTGTTTTCCATTATGAAGCATTTGTGGAATAAGTCTAGGATATTTCCGCCAAAAGCATCAGTGCACGCCTCTTTTTTCTGCCGAACCTTTCCGTCGACTTTTTCCAATAGCATTACATTTTCCTTCGGAATGTCAGACAGAATAAAAGGGGAGTGCGTGGCGACGATGATATTAATGGCCTTAATGTGCTTCAGTGGAGCATTTTGCAGGGCTGAGCGTACCAGATATAGGAATCTACGCTGCAAATCAGAGTGAAAATACAGTTCGACCTCGTCAAAAATTACGCAGAGTCTGGAATATTTGGTCTTTGCTTTTGCGTCGTCGTGAGCCGAATCTATATTGGTGATGTGATATAGAAGGTCGGATATGGTGTATATGAGTTGGCGCTCGCCTGAACTGAAGCCCGAAAGGGGAATATAGTGCCCTTGCTTTTTCTTGACTATTATGTCTACATCTACAACATTGGCAGGGGGAAGCAGCAGCCGCTTGTCCTCCACTTCGGTGATTTCGTTAAAGCGTTTGTCCAAGCCTTTTAGGGAAAAACCGCATATAGTATCTGCCAGATAATCCGCTTCCCGGAAATCTATGTTGTTGGTTGAGTATATTTCATATTTCAGATAATTAAGCGCCTGCATTAACTTCCTGGAAACGTGTGACTTATCTGCTAATATGGCCTCTACGATATCATTGATAATTGGCTTAAAATCATCTTCCTTATTTGTGGTTTCCAAGCGACTTTTTTCATCTTTGTATTTGTTGTATGTCGAGACAATCTTTAGGGTTTTAGAGACAATGTACGACCAGATTCTGGTCTTTGGCCTGGCAAATTCTTCCTCCTGCCCAAGATATTTGGTCTTCCATGCGTTTGTAATGGCCGTCGCTATAGGCTCCCAGTGCTCGTTGATGTGCCCTGAAAAGAAGGAATCTACCTTTGAAATCAGTCTTTTTTCCTCATATTCGTTCCAGGTATTATCGTACGTGACTTTGATGGCAA
>Ga0181612_138235_pt1 | contig 20876 bp, 14 predicted proteins | sample HoacroProtozoa21_FD_119630 | JGI IMG/M metagenome (GOLD analysis project Ga0181612, IMG submission 119630) | Hoatzin crop microbial communities from Cojedes, Venezuel. Combined Assembly of Gp0051906, Gp0051904, Gp0051908
CTGGCCCCGTCCTCCTGACCCCCACCCTTGAGATATTTATAAGCCATATTGAGATATTTATAAACCGATTGAAGTCTGTCTTGGGGGCTCATGTCCAGCAGATATCCTTGACAAATGCCAAAGAAAAGGCCAGATTTTCCAAGGCGCTCACCCACGTCTGCCTCCAAGAGGGTTTAATTGAGTTGCTTTCCCAACAGCAACAGCTCTAAACCTGAGCACGTGTAATGAGATCCTGCCCAACGCATTAGCATTTGCCATCGGAATTCCAGACATCCTTCGTGATTTCGGTCTGCACATCAGTTGTCAATTCTGCCACATTAGCCAAATATATGACAGAATTCCTCACTGGGCTCTGAACAGTTATCACGAGAAGTTAACCTGGAAAATGTCTTTAGTCACCAGCCCCCGGTGAGTGAGCAGCACCATGTCGAGACTCCACAAACGTAACTGGACTCTGTTTACAGTAAACTCAACACGGGAAGGTTGGGAGCTGGAGCAATGTCGGCGTGGTTGCGCACCCACAATTCTTCCCAGGGACTCAAAGCAAACTCCCCTGGTCTGGCCCACTCCTGCCAGCATTTGTGCAAGGTTAGAGGGAAACAAACGCACCTTCCTTAGATCAACAACGGGAGCCTTCAATCCCTTTATTCAAGCTCTCTGAACACAGGGTCCTTTCATTAGGGCTATTGCTAATATTTAACGCCTCTTGCTGTGATTTCCATTACGAGATGCTGTATATTGCTGAAGGGTCATTTCCAGATGGGAACCAGCACTGAGCAACCGGGCCTTTATTCCCTAAGAGAGCTAGGGGTAAAGGATGCAACCCATGCCACTTTTGTCCCTAGATCTCTGCTGTGAATGGGTTTCTTCATTTTGCCGCCCTTCTCGCTCTAGCGCTTGCTCAGAAGTGAGCTGAGCTCAAATGAAATTGTTTTCAAGGATAGGCCACCAGGTCTGGCAGAGACAAGCGTTGGGTATGCAATCAGATGAGAGAGGGAAAGAGGTGTAGAGGCAGGCATGGGAGAGAAGGTTTTAGGCGAGGGGACAGAAAGTCATTATTTTATTAAAAGAAACATTGGTGCAAAATCTTGTTGCACAACTGAATATCTGCTCTCATCACCAAGGCAGTAAATTGCACTAAGTGTCGTGAGTGGTGAAGGGCATCGCACCTCTGTTCCAGGAGAGATGCTGGAGCCTGGTGAAGGGAAGATCAGGGCATGACCATCCGGCCCTCCATGGACAGGCCCATTCTGTGACCAAGAGACCAACAGCTGGAGGGTGACAGCACATGTGCCCGCACCACCAAGTCTCCCAATCCTCTGCAGTGCCTCCGTTCTCAGGAAAGTAAGATTTGGTCAGTTCAGCTTCCCAGAGCACTGAATTTCCATCTCAGCACAGAACGCCAACTTGTCCACTCTTCTGGACGCTCAGCTGGTAGCTTTCACCAGTCATGGTTTAATCTGAAAACAAGAAACCGTCATTCAGAAGCCAGGATGGCAGGTCCCGTGAGTTGGTTACTCCCTCCCTAGAGCTGACCCATGTCCAGGGTTGTGCCATCTGGTTTCGGTTCTGCTCTGCCCATACCCTTCTCCTTCCTTGTTCCTGATTTTTCACTGATTGATTGTTTCATTTTATCTGTCAGATAATTTTATAAATCAGGAAAAGGCACCTTCCCGGAGGCAGTGACTTCATAACTTCATTAACATGATTTTAGCAATGCACATTTTAAACATAATTTCCTGCAGAGTAGCAGGAAAAAATCACCAGTCTCTAGAGTTTCTTGAACACACTCCTGTGCCCTCCTGCCCGACTCTTACTCTTCCCCCAGAGACCTGGTGGGACTCATTTCCTCAACAGAGAGAACAAATTGTATTGTGTTGGGCAAAGCACATCCAAAAAGTTCAAAAAGCACCAAAACCTGTAGTATCACAGACAAGGTACCCTCAAAGGATCCAACAGCTGCTGTGTAAAGCTGGTCTGCAGTTATGCAGCCTCCCAAAGCTGCGTTGTTTCTTATCAGAAGTTTAGCTATGAAGAGACATGGGCAAGGCCTTTAGTCTCCTTTGACTCACACTTTGTCGTGTCTTTGGAGAGCTAGAACTTGGAAGCAAGACGGAGAACATATATTATTGACAATATAATGACATTAAGTCTGTGGAAACCCTATCTCAGCTCTTTCTGTGGCCAAGGAGAAGCAAGACTGTCTCTTGTGTCCCAGCAATCATGGTCATTGCTGCTTACTGGATTAGGTTTCTTCTTCACACCTGGAACTGTACAAGCTGTTGTGTCTGCTCCTTCCTTATTCCTCCTCCACCTCTACTGCCGTTTCTACTTAGCACAAGAGACTCTTGGTAATTGAATTCTGACTTGGTTTATTTTGCAAGTGAACGCAGGTGCTTGGAGCCGCAGGCAAGGAGAGCCTGGAGCAATTGTAAGGGGTGCTAAGAAGGAGGACAGGGGGCCTGTGGTACCCCTTGGGTCATGTAAGATCTGATAACCGAGTACGGGAGGAGATGGTCCTTAGCAAGGCTAAAGGGGAAAGGATGCCAGAGGCGGTTACGGGACTTCTGGGAATTTTGAGGGGATAAGGCAAGCTTGGTCAGGGGCAGAGTCAGTGCTGCTGGTACTTACCCATCCTCCAGGTTCCTAAGAATAGCACACCAAAAGGAAATCTGGGCATATCCTGCTAGTTTAGGGTGTTGTCCCTGACCGCACAAGGTCACGGTGGAACCCATAACAGTCAGAAACTGGTTATAGGTACCCGTCATTAACCCAGCAGATAAGAGAGCAATTGTTTGGTGTGAACCATCAGTCAGGTCAAAGGAGGAAGGTTGTTGTAGTACCTCCAGTAATTGGTGTTATGTCAGAGAAGGAATTCAGAGCTGGCTGTTTACTGAAACTTGGCAATAAACTTCTCATCATGAAAGGCCCCTGTTACTTCCTGCTGGGTGGATAACATGAAAAATAGGGCCAGAGAATGGCGGTGCTCAAGTAGAGAATGTCTCTAAATTCGGGGTGTGATCCTGCAACCCCTGCTCCTCTGAGAGCTGTACAGAGCCAAGACGGGCTGCCTCGTGAGGCGGTCAAAGAGTTTTCTGCTTCTGCAGCAGTACGTGGAGAACGTGAGGCTCCTCAGAGGTGCCTGGGCATAGCTGGCCCTGAAGTGACCACAGTGCCTCTGTTCCACAGATATGTCTATCTCAGGATATCTGTCTGAACCCTGACATCCGTCTCATGGCCAGAGGAGAAAAATTTGTTGAAATTCCTGCTTCTTGGTATCTAGGAAGAGATAATAACACGAGTAAGATCTCTTTGTGTTTTCCAGGAAGGAACGAGAAGGTGGTTCTCACAAGAACTAACAGGTCTGAGCTTTTGGGTATGGGCTTTTTGGTTGAGGTATTTATTACAGCTGCAGAACCATGGCCAGAGGCAGTGCTCAACTGGATGTACAGGATAGACCTCCCCATCCAGCCCACCAACATGACCCCTTGCCCTGACTGCTCTGCAGCGCTTTATGACCATCTTTCTCCATCCTGTCCATGGGGCTGAGAAGTTGGGGCCCCACAGCAGTGCTGCTGTGGGATGCCTTGAGTACTGAGATGGGAACCAGTGCGGAGGGCTGGATCTGGTGCCTGGTTGTCTTTGTGCACCTTCACACTGGATCGAAGTGGAGAACTTCCGGGTTTGGAATTTACACCGTCAGAGCTGGAGGTGCAGGATCGCCTCCATCAGAGGTCACAGGCAAACACCATGGAGCCACTGAGCTGAACACGAGCCCTCACACACGTGGTCGTTATTAACTGAGCTCCGTTGGCAGCGGGATGCCAGCAGCCATGGAAATGGAGCAGGGGAACACAGTCTGCTAAACCCACCAGTCCCTGCCCAAAGATGCAGCTACTAGGGAGCCTTTCCTTCCTCAGCCCCAGCTAGACAGTGCCGTGCATAGAGGAGATGACAGTCTTGGAGCCAACAGATGCTTTTCTAGTTGGGGCAGAAAGAAGGAATGTGATGGAATCACAAATGGAAGTTAATCCTGTTTATTCTTGTTACGACTCAAGAAGCTTAATTTCCACATGACTGCTTTTTCCCCCATGATTTTTTACACAATTGCTTTTATTCACTAGGCAGATAAATCCCCTACTGCTGTTTCACATCAGACGACTTCAGGTGCGCCGTGAATTACAACAACGGAGACACACAGCAAAAGACAGCTTTAACAGAGCTATTTTCTGCTTTGGTGAAGTGCCCGGCTGCTGTCACCCGGCTGTCTCTGTTCTGAGCCCCGGCTCAGAGCTGCTCCGTAAACTCAGTACAACAGCTGGCATGAGCGCCGGGGACTCCCAGCCGGCTCTAGACCATTAGAGGTTGTCCGGTTCTTGGCTGGGCACCGCAACTCGGCTATCAGGTACGTAAATCCAAGCAGTGTTTTGTGGAGCAGCTGAAGAGCTGGCCCAGGATTTTGAAATATGCTGTTTGTTGTTCTTTGGTATTTCCCAAAAAAGCGACAAACCGGAGCACCTGGTGATTTTGTAGCAATGACCCTAGGCCCTGGATGTTACAGGGAGGAGTACCAGGAAGAATGCAGCCAGGTGAGTATGACAAAATCACTGTGGGTTGTGTTTTCAGATGCTGTGCCCTCAAAGAGTGTCAAGATCAAAGGGCTCTGCTTTGACTGATTACCACCCAATTAAGCAGGACTTTGCTTCTGCCTTTTCCTCCACCTCACATCCCATCCCAAGCTACAGGCAGACTTTGACTTTCCTATTTCAGGAGCAGGAGCCAAAGAGGACGGGGCTCTGTCCCTATTGAGCTCCCAGTTCCTGGTGTTTCTTGAAGTTGGAGGTGGCCAAGGGCCCTCCGTGACTCTGCCCATGTCTCCAGGCCTCTGCTTGGCCGGTTACACTCAAGAGGTGGTTGTGATGCCGCCCTTCCTCCCCGAACTGCTCTACCCACTCCAGTATCAGGTCCACCCACTACACCAACACGCACCCTTGGAGATGACGTTGAGTCAGTTCCTGTCCCTATGGCACAGCTCTATTCTCAGAAGGGTGAGCTGTTTTTTTCCTGCGACTGGAAAATACACTTCTCTATTTTCCATTCTTTTTTTTTTTTCTTTCCATTGACAGGGGTGTCTGGACTCCACAAAGGGCAAAAGCAAGGTGGGACAGCCCTTCTTCCTGGGTTGTTTCCATCCCCGGTGGGTTGGCTATTGTTGGCTGTTCCACAAAGAGGCACATTCATGAGAGTTATTATGTCTCCCAGGGTGACCTTTCAGGCCTAAAGGACTCCAAATCATCGACAATGCAACCAAGATTTGCCTTTCTCAGAAGCCTCTGGTTTTCCTCAGTCACTTCAAATTCCTCCTGTGATGGAGGTCTGAGGACCCCACATCCTCTTCTGTCCCTCTCTTCTGCTACACTGCAATGGAGCAATCCCTTCCCAGTCAGCAGGGCAGGAGAGGAACAGCACCAGAAGAGCTCAAGGAGGGTCTCCTCTGAGGAGGCCTGGGCAACCATTTTTGACCAAAATCTACATTTTTAGAGCGATGAAAATATTTGATAAATTCTTGTCAGTACCTCAGAACGGATTTGATTTGTGATTTTCCAGAAAATATGCTGAAAAAAGTTCAAATGTTTGTCTCGATAATTTCATGCTGAAGTATTTTGGATTTGCCACTTAAAACTGTGTCCTCCTTGCTCTCCGCTTCTCTTAAAAAGTGTTTTACTTCACCTTGAATTCTGGGAAAACTCTGGAAATACTGGAAATTTCTTTGCCGTGATTTAACTGAAACTTCCCATTTAAATCTCCTCCTCCCTAAACTATTTCTTTCCAGTTTGCTTGTGCACAGGACAGCTGCAGGTGGGGTAAAATAAGGACTGAACTTCAGTGAAAGATCTCCCCGTCTTGCACCTTGCTCAGCAAAGTGAGAAATTGTTCCCTCCCACGTTCTCCCGGTGCCCTGACACTGCAGTGAAAACTTTCTGTAAGAAACAAGCACTGTGGAGAGAGTGAAAGAGGAGAAATGGACCCAGGTGAGGCATCTTGTGATGAATCTACCTTTTTAAATCACTTTTAATTTCTGGCACACTAAAACGTATCATCATTCGCAGCACAGGGCAGCAGCATCCCTGGTGTGTTTAAGCCAGGGCTGTTTTCCCACAGCAAGAGGCTTTGTGAGGCTTCAGCACCTCTCCAGATTAATGCTTCTTACCACACTTCCTCAGATTTCAATGTTTATGGTTTTTTTTTTTTACGGAGTTAAGGGATGAAATTCAGCCCTGGTGTTTACGAGCTCATTAGCACTGCTCAGCAGGGGAGCTGGCACCTGGGGGGTTGATGATCTTCTCTTTCCCTCCTCTTCCCCACCCCGGAAAGCAATGGAATTTGATTCCCTCCTAAGATCCTTCGTGCATGGCCAGCATGCTGAAATCCACAACCCCTTGACCCACAGGATTCTTTCCAGGGACTTGCCGCAGGCGATAGCACAGTTCTGTGTGACGTATGACTGTTCATTGAAAATATTTTATTGCTTTCTAAAAACCAGTTTTAATAAACTCCAAAGAGATACAGTAAGTAGATCAGTAAAATCATTTAACAAACTCAATTACGCGGCATTTTCTTTCTCGGCAGGAAGAGAGCCAGCTCTGTAAGTACAAGCTGAAAAGACGTGGTTTTGCCGTAGTTCATAGAGGTTGAGCTCCTCTGACTGCACAGCGTTTATGCTCAAGTTCCAGCAGAACTTCAGGTGAGATCAATGAATCAGCTCATTGGTTTCAGCTGTAGTTCAATCAGCACCTTGCACCTGAGTCAGGTAAGAATAAGATCAACAGTTTTCAGAGGCTAAACCAGCTACTAACTGCACAGCCATGCAGTCTTTGCTGAGGAAGACTCCTCATGTTGATTTGAAGTTTCATTTCACCTCCTCCCAGTCAGCGGCTACCACTGCGCTAAATCTGCACTCTGGAGGAAAAGCACCATGAGATGTGTCAGGTTAAGCTGTAAGGCAAGAGACCAGCTTCTAGCATCCTCAAACGCAGTGCGGGGGATTCTCCTGAAATTCGCGCTCTGCGTGAGATAGCACAGGAAGGGAGGGTCTTCCACACTGCTCCAGCACTTCTTAGGAGATACCACTGGAGTCATCAAAATGGCAATTCCACCCTCACACTGGCTGTGAAATACAGAAAATGGCATCTCGGAAAACAGCATTTCTTTTGAGTGTTGGGTTCTGTCAGCTCCATTTTGAGAAGACGTACCAGAAGATAGCCCCAGCTCCCGAGGCCGTGCTTTGCCTCACCTATTTTAGAAAGTCCACTGTATTCACTAGCACGGTACCTGAATACTTGTTCCCTTTTCCCACTCCTACTCCAAGTTTCATGCAGTGTTCTCCCCCAACATGTAAATACGAAACACTTGACGTGACTCTGTGCCCCAAACTGAAGGTATGAACTCCCAGTGAAAGGAAAAAAGCTCTGTTACTCCGGGCCCAGCCCATCACTGATACAACACCTTCTTTGGTCATATCTGGTCTTCAGTGAAAGCCGGCAGTTTCCGTAAGTGAAAATTTTACTCCTGGGTGACTGTGGTTTGTAAGTCAGCTCTGCACTGGGATATTTTAGCAGTATCTATACTAAGATGAATAAACCACCCCTGCAGCTGGGAAACCTCTCCCATTCCCCAATTTGACCTACATGTCATTGTCCAGCAAACAATTTCCTAGCAAGCACGTAACTGCTTGACCTGCATGGGAGTCAGAGGCGCGTGTGATTCTCGCAGCTGTTGCTGGGGGATTGCACCGGCGCTGCCTCTCCCGAGGCAGCCGTGCCCACCCCGTTGTGCACAGCGTGGCTACGATGGAGACGTTCCTCCTGGCCTTTTGTGGTGCTAGTGCCACTGTTAGGAACCAATGTGTGCTTCTTCTGCACCTGCTCCAGTATCTGCAGCACCTGGAATTAGTAAACACTGCGTTGAGTGGGTTAGTAATTAAGGCAAAGCACTAGTTTATTCTATTATTATTATCTATTATATTTCAGCTATTGAAATAACGGCCTATCCTCTTTTGTGCTGCGTGTCTGGGCTCAGCCTTGGCATTACACCAAGCATTTCTGTCTGCTCAGAGGTCGGTGGGACAGCTGTAAATGGAGAGCCTGCCCCACGGAGGTCCACGACCTTGGATCTCAGAGCTCTTTCCAGCAACATGCTTAGCACAAAGAGGTGCAGTGGTGGTCCGGCGGCAGGATCAGGACACGGGCTTTGTTGGAGACACATGGAGCTTTGTTTTTCTGCTCTTTCACACCACTCTACAATAAATCCTCATGCTACCACAGATTTCTTCACCTCCTTACAGAACTAGGAAACCCCTAGTCTGAAACCCACTTAATGGAGTTGGAGAACAGGAGCAGAAATAAAATCACCATTAATTTTACCTGAGACTTGGGGATGATGCCGACTCTGAAGAATCCTATGTTTCCACTGTCGATTTTGGTGCAGTCCACAACGGTGGAGGCAATGTTCTCTGGAGAAGGCCCATCACAAAGTATTGCGTCCACCTGAAGAGCACAGATGCTCACAAAAAGTCCTTCCCAGGCACTTGCGAAAAGAGAGGGCAGTTTCCCCCTCTCAACAGCAGGTATTATCAAGGGCAACTCTTCTCCTTCCTGCCCCACTCTGTTGACACTAAGGGCTGAATTTGGAATGAATGAACTTAATAAAAGCAAAGAGAGAGAGAGCTCTATGGGGTGTGGGTCAGCAGTACAGCAAAGACAAGTTTACATAAGCTGAGGAGCTTTGAAGAAGGCCCAAATACAAAAGAAATGTGTCGAAAACCAGATTTTTGAGGAGTTAGAGTTGGAAGATTTGTACCACCTTCTGTTTAAAACTGCCCTCACAAAGGCTGCCATGAACATACGAAGTGTACTACTCTCAGGATTTAGCAGTGAAATGAAAGACAGCTATTTGAATGGCCATGACCATTCTACTTCCAGAACTTATTAACATTCTAAAAGCCAGGAATATTTTGTAGCTTAGGCACCAGTTATAGAGGAGCTTCAGCTTTAGGTGGGAATCCCCTGTGTTCTGACAGCTCAACGCCAGCTGGAGCCCTGGCGCTTTCAGGCATCAGTGGTTTTATTGCCTGTAAGCAAAGAAGCATTTTTTTTGGTTCTCATATAATTCTGTGTTGGAAGATCAACCAGCTCATGTTGCCAAGCCATAACTATACCATATAAAATAGAAGTATTTTGGATTCCCACCAAGTTCTATATTTTACATTGTTGTTTGACACCAACATGAGGAGTGTCCATGAGACTTTTTTCATGAGATGCTTTCCCAGATTCTTCATGTCATCTATTGATTTCCCTAGTGAAAACAAAATGGTTGCGTTCTTCCATCCCCATGTCTTTTGGGACCAGCCAGAATGAAAAGACACAGAGCCCCAGTTACCTTATCTCCCAGCTTGGCATACACTTGGTTGTGGTGCGTTGTGTCTGCCTCTCCTGTTGGGTTAGCTGACGTGACCACAATGGGGCCAACCTGGTGACAGAAAAATAGGAATAAAAGCTCTGAGCACGTTTTGCTGTATAAAACAGACGACTTGAACTCTGAAGTTCACTCGTGAGGCTCAGTGACTCTAGTGAGAACTCAGTGTGACTCACCCAGGTAGAGACACCTACTTTGTAGGCAACTACAGTCCCACCAAATCTGTGTATGAGTGACTAACACCCTGCTGAACTGGGGTTTACTGATGTTGATCAGGAAAGAATATTTTGTTTTCCAGCAATAGCAATTGCCAAAGACCTAAAACGTTTGTCTTAGAAGTGAGCAGAACATGCAGGGTATCACTGTTCCTCTGACCACATTCTGGACCTTCTGAAGTTATTCTGGCTTCAGATAAAACCACACTTGCAACAAACGTGTTCTATGTAGGAAATCAGACAAAGTGGCTGTTAATTACGTCTCTTCTGTCTTTCTGACCTGGTGGTTATTCCTTTTATCAGCTACCAGCTGCCTACGTACCCCACCCCTTCTTAATGATGTTTTTCTTGCCACAGTTACTCGTTTTAGCACTTTTCACTCCCCAAACTCGCCTGGACATGCTAGGATTCTTCACTGAGAAAAGAAAAAAGAGAGGAGAGGTGACATGCCAACCGGGCTGACAAGAGTGCTCCAGCCTCTCACTGTCCCTCTCCCCTCCAGCAGACCTGGGTGTTGGTGACCAAGACACCAACCCTGCTCCGTAGAACGCAGTGGAATGGCAAGGTCTGGTCACTCGTGCTGCCAGGATGAGCATACTCCGGCCACTCACCAAGTCGATGAGGTGTGTGGTGACAGTGCAGTCAGGGATGCGGATGGCAATGCTCTGAGGGGTGCCGACGTATTTAGCTGAGTCCTTCATTCCCAGGAAGCCCACCCATTCACCTGCACAAGGAAGAGTCACAGCACTTCTGGTCCCCTGTCATCTTACCAGAAATACTGCCATGCAGCACATGGCGTGGCAGGGATGCATGACTTCAAGTTGGAGTTTCAAAGCCAAAGCTCTCCAGAGAGCTTGGAAGTAACAACATTTCCTCACCTCTGGGAACGACCAAGCTAATAGGAGATGGCCAGGCAGCCTCCATGAAGTCCCAGAGGAGGGGGGTGAACAAATGCTTTGCAGGCTCCAGCTGCTTTAGGCTAGAAATCCAGAGTGACATGGGCCGATCCTGAGCCTGGCGCTTGGAGCTGGAAAGGAGACAAGAAAAATGAGAAAAAGTAAAAGATGGGGATTTATTCTCAGTCTAAAAAGGAAACTGTGTTGGTGAGGCCTAAAGTTAAGACAAGGTGTGTAGGCTCTGCCCCAGGTCACCAGTCTGTAGTAAAAGTAGGACTGTTCAACAGCTGACTTGATATGAAGGGACCTTAATGACTATTCCCAACGAGGAATGTCTACTCCAAATCAAAATTTTATAGCTTCTCTCACAGTGATGAGTAGAAGTCCCAATTGCCCAAGTTCTCAGGAAACCCCACCAATATGGGGAGTCCCGGCTGCTTACAAAAGTACAGCTACAGGCATTTGCTAAACACAAGAGGGGTTTCGGTTGTGACAACATGTACCTGCAAACATGTACAATAATCCCCTGCCTCATTTGCCACTTCTTTGGATTTCCTTATGATATCCAAGCTACCTGGCTCCATCACCTGCCAGGAGCCTTCAATATCCTAGAAGACAATTCCAGATCAACTGTCTCCTTTCCTCATTTGGATCTTCTCCCCCAGGCTCATCACCTTGCTGTTCCCGTGAAGGCTAGAAGAAGCAAGAAAAATACTTACTGGTGAGCTTTCTCCACAGCATCAGGCCTATTACAGGCTGCCACGAGCACATACACAGTATCTGTGGGGATGCCGCAAGTCCCTCCATTCTTCAGGATATCTGTTGGCATGTGAACAGGGCAGAACCCCTTGAGTGACTAGAAGGAAGGGGCTGTAATTCACAGAAGAGCTGTCACAGACGAAACAGCCAATTTGGTGCTCTCATCTCCTTTTCCCAACTAACAAAGCATTTCCTCTGACAGTGTATTTTCTAGCATTCATCCAAGAGGATAATTGGCATTTAGGGAAGTTCTGGGCCACGTTCATCAGGACCAGAAGTCATTCAGCCCTGTGGAGAGAGCAAGCACCATGCATCTGCCCTGCTTTCTCTGTACAAAGCTTTCAGTGGCAGCCCTAGCCTGGAGGATTCATGTATCTCAGACTGGATGAGCAGAAAGGGATATGATGCAGGAGAGACAGCAGCAAATTCACTGCTAAACCCAGCTCCTAGCAAGGAATTGGTCTTATTTTCCCCGTACTATATTTAGCTTCTAATTACTCCTATAACTTGGCCCACTTCATCAGAATGTCATCAGATTATCATGGTTTCCACAAGTGGATTGGAAAAATGTCCTTATAATAGTGTTCTGCTACAAAACCTCCCAGAATTTACCCTCCACCCCCACATTATGCCCTATGTATTTCCCTTACCTGCAATTCTCTTGACTGAGGAAGCTTTCCTGGCAGGCAGGTGAAGGCACTTGGTCATTCCTCCCCCCATACCACTAAGCTGCACAATGGGCCTACCCATTGGTAAGCAGGAACCCTCAAAGACACTGTTGAAAAGGGTGGAGAGGAAGCAGTAAAAGCTGACCAGACCAAAGATGAGAGTGGCAGCAATGTCATAGCCAGCTGGAAGAGCATGGATGGCATCCAGCAAGAAGCTGACAGCGATGAGCAAGAAAGCGAGGGAGTAAAAGAACCAGGCGATATTTAAGAAGAGTGTGCAGAAGACAATGAAGCCATTGAAGGGCATGAATGCAATGATGCCTATTGCTGTGTGGAAGCTTCTGGTAGTGCCATAGAGGCCACCATATCTTGTCAAGCCCCAGATGATCCACATGACAGCATAGAGAATGAAGGCACTGCTCTCCAGGGTTTTACCCCGGGAAAAGGCCACTGAGCCACCTAGAAGCTTAAGGATCCCACCAGCTACCACTACCCATGGAATTACAACAGTAGCAAGCGGAGCCTGGGGGTCCCCTGTCATTGTTATAGCAAAAGAAGCGAGGACACTGCATGCATAGCCAAGTACTTCTGCGTCTGCGTACTTGGAATAGCCTAGGTAGGGAGTGTGAAGGTCTGCCCCTTCACGAAGCTTCAGAAAACTGCTGCGAGCAAGCAGGGCCTTCACAGCACCCTTCCCTGTTGGGATCCTGGCACTTGCTTTCACGTTGTACAGGTGAATTAGAGTCATCAAGGCTGAGACCACAAAGATGGCCACATCCACGCCTTGGGGTCCACCTTCAAAAAATCCCTTGGGACAGCAAGCTAATGCAATGCAGTAGGCCACATAAAACAGCAAATACAAGCCATCCACTGGGCTCTTAAGAGTGAGAAACAGAGCCAAGACAGCAAAAAGAATTGAGAAAACCACCAGGAATGGAGTAGAGAAAGATGGCTCCTCTGCTTGCCAGATTGGATACAGAAGGCAATAGCCCTCAGTGAATTTCAGGATGGAAGTGAAACCAAAGAATGTAGCCATTAGTACATCCATGGCACGGTATGACAAAATGCAGACGCCAATCTGGTAGACCCCAGCTGCCCACAGCCAGGGCACTTGACCGATAAATAGTTTGCCAGTGACGCCCAGCAGCCTACAGCCAAAGACACTGGCAGACAGCATGTTCAGGATCAGACCGGTGACTACAAAATGATTCATGCTGCCACTGGTGGACTGGATCTGTTTATGAGTCTTCTTCTTGGTCAGATCTGTGCCAGGGAGGGCAATTTTCTCTTTGGTTAGGAAATAGAGAATTCTTCCCAGAGCAAAATAACCACCAACCAAGCAGACAATCATATAATTGCACGCCACAGCAGAGGAACCGAAAGCTGTGCTGTAATGCGTGGCAACTTCATGAGCACTGGCAAGCGAGACAGCAGAAGCAACCATAGCTAGAATGACCTCTCTGCAAAGGAAGCCCACCACTGCAATTATGAGTAATGCTAAAGTAAATGTGACCAGGCCAGGCACCAAGGCATTGCGGAAATCACCAGTGTCATTCAAAAGTCCTTGCCCTCCCAGGATGAAGACCACTCCATAGCCACACCAGAACACTGAGATGGTCAAGCAGAGAGACAAAAACAGGGAGGCATTTCTTAGGCTTCTCCGAATTCCTGTGAAACAAATGACAACGGAGACAGAACTGTGATTTCGAGACAGTAGGTTATGGAAAGTGATAGTTAGGACAGGCAGCTGGGCTGTAGGCACATGGTGTGTTGAAAGTGTGATCACTGTGCTGGCAAGGAGCTGCACAGGTTCTGCATGATGCTGACGGAGCTGTCACTAGTTTGGGTAGGTCTGCACTGTGACCCGTTACACTGTGTAGACATGACCACAAAGACTCCATCAGCACCACACTTTGTGTTCATCAGAGTGCCGGAGGTGAGCTCAAAGTACTTCAAGTACTCGAAGTTGAGTTCCTTCAACTAAACACGGTACCACGCCTGGCATGCAGTTTGCCCTAATGAAGTCGAGGTTCAGCAAGCCATTGCTTTACCTTCCTCACGACACCTACAAGACTCAATAACAAGACCATAATATGTTAATGCAAATTAAGTCCTGACACCTCATTCTTTTGGGTTGCCTGGTGGTTTGTTTTGTTCCTGCTGTGAGGCGTCAGGTTCAATGTTTGAACCACAAGTGTCATACAACCTGCTGGATCCCCATAAATAGTTGGGTCTTCTCAGAAGACAGAAGCACAGGAACTGCAAAACCCATTCCTCTCAAGAACTATCCTGTTCGGTATCCTGATCCCTCAGATGACAAAGACCTTGATTTGAAATACTTCATGTTGGATGGAACCCACTTACTACCCCCAAACAACATCACAAAGTACCATATTTTTATTGCTATGCTTTCTCACCTCGCGATGTGAGGATATTGATCAGTACGGATAGATCTGAAAGCTACCATCCAGGCTGGAGCTTTGTAATGGACCTGTGCTTCATTTCTTCCTCAATCTGACACAGCCTTGTGAGCCAGACTCCAGTTGGGAAGGGAAGCAAGAGCTCTGCTGAATGAGCCCCAAAGACAGAGCGGACCGTAATCACACAAGTATGCACCTCTTGGGATACGGGAGCACAGACATCCCTGCCTTTGGTAGCAGGCTGTTGATTCCCACCAGCTGTGAAACATCACCTGCCCAGTGGTCCATTCCATATGGTCCCACCAATACAGCTCCTTCTAAGCGGTTTCTGCTAACACTTTGTGCCACCGCTGACTGTGAGAAGAGGTGGACCTATGTTTTATGGGTTAAAATATGTAGTGTCGCTCCCAAGCTGTCTGCTTTGTAGGGAAAAAAATACCAGCATCAAATCCTGGATTTTCATGCCCTCCTCACTCTGAGTGAAAAAGAAGAAATAACTCGTCATTCATTCTAAAAAGCATGGACTTTGTTATCACCAGCGATTTTTTCTCTCAGATAAGTAGATCTCTGGCATTTACACATCAACATGACATTTCAATCCATGGATGCCCTAAGTACTCTCAGAAAGCCTGGGAAATCATGTATTCCGCCTGTTAAAACTCCCAGAGATCCTGGCAAAGCATTTGTTCAAAACAAACATTGATTTCTTTGATTGCCTATATAGGAAAAAACTGCTGTGCTGACATACTCCTCCAGGAGAATGAATCAGTTGCCTGGCAAGGCTGCCACGGTTTGTATAAATGCGTTGGCAAAGTGAAGCAAACAGATGCAAAGCCATGGCAGGGGGAGGCCCTGAAGCTGACCAGCCCCTGAGTCTCACCTGCATACACCAAGAGGGACGACGGCACCAACAGCAGGACTCCTAGAGCTGTGCTGGGGATCAGAGGGGCTGCTCTGGGCAGACTGTAGAAATGCACCGCCAGTAAGAGTGATCCTGCGTGGGACAAGCGAGGTGGAAAAAAAGAAAGGGCTTGTAAACTTTGCCCAAAAAAACCAGGAGTGAACCAGAGTGGCAAGAGCAGGGAACAGAGAAAAAATAACAGTACAGGACATGCAATTAATGAAATCTAAGGAGCTGAGGGGGGGTGGGTGTTGTAACTTGGTTTTTGTCCAAGATATCACCTCTTTCGGTGTGCCTAGTTTTAAGAAACTGGAACTTAATCATGTTTGAAAGTGCTCCCTTGTTGTTAGATAAAGGTAAAAATCAGCTCTCCGTTTCCAGCTACCCAAAAGGCAGAGGCACGCATACACTACGGATGATCACATAAGCCTTGTGCCTACAGAAAACGAGCCTAAAACCAAAAAGGGGCAGCACTCAAAGGATGAAATGCAAAGAAGGAGCAAATGAAAGGGAGTGAACACAGAAAACGGAGCTGCAGGGGAAATGGCTAGAAAAGGAAAAGAGAGGAAAGTGCATCCAAATAAGATCATTTATGAAAATGACTACCAAAAAGTTTTGATTTGCTTCCCACCCAGGATGGATCCAGTGCAAAAGTTCAGGCCAGCACTTTAAAGCCAAGACAAATATTTTGTTGGCTGCTGAAACAGTCACAGGGATCTCTGGATCTAAAAGCTTTACCTAGGCAGAGAAGACTGAGAATAAACAGGCTCATGAGCCCCCTTTGAAAAGAGGGTGGTCCGTGAGAGCTAGTCCCAACCCCATCTTCCCGTGCCAAGAGGACTTGATCCCTACCTGCGGAAATGCCCAAGAGCCCGATGGTGGAATGCAGTGACTCAGCTTTTCTGTCTGCCATCGCAGAGTCCGCTGAAGACCCAGATGCGGGCTGAAATGCTGCCTCTCTTTCCTCCCTAGCTCTTTATAACCAAACCAACTCCACTGGCCTGCGTTCCTCCCTGCTCTCCACCCCTTTTCCCTACAAACATCTTCTGTTAGTGTTCCCTTCTGCATGCCGGAGGAAATGCAAACGAGTTCCTTGCTGCAATAAATTTCAACCTGTGAGTCAGCATGGACTGCTGGTAGCTCCCTCCAGGGGCCTGTTAATTTTACTGCTGATTAACCCTTGTTAAAAAAGACACTTGAAAAATAGCACTGAGGGTTTATTACTACTGGTGCCTTTTTGCTACTGCCAGTGAGGAAATTACACCAGTTAAAATTAAGGTTTTTTAAAGAATGCATCTTGCTGGAGCAAACAAGCGCTTTGCAAGCCCAGGAGCTCCTTAGGGACCAGTTATTTCTCCTAACACTGGCCATGGTCCTGCTGTTTGTCCCTGTCACAGCTATGAATGCCTGGCACTACTGTCCTGTGCTGGGCAAACCCAGGGCAGATGCAGCACCATTCCCTTAAAGGTGACTTCTGTCCGCGTGTCACTCCACATCTACCTAACCCAGCCCCTCTGCGCACGCTGGCAGGGAACTGCTCCTCAGGGGTTTTCAGGAGTGAGGTGGCAATGCAAACACGCAGGCTGGAGACCGTCAGTGTGAGGACAAGTCTAGAGGAACCTTGCTGGCTTCCCAGAAGGAGTGTGCAGGCAGTGAGTATCAGTCATTGCCACGATTGCCGCTGTATCCCAAAGGTGACATGAAGGGTTCATTCTCAGTCTTCTACTGCTTCCCATGGAGAATACGGGATCAGGGCATAAAGATCTTCACCAGTGGAGGGGAGGCCGCAGCAGGCAGTGGACACTGACCCTGGGATCATGTTGGGTCACATGTCAAGTGGGAATTAGGCAGAGAACTGTTCTGTAAGAGCTAACCGAGCTTTCACGGCAAATAGGAGCAACACTTGCCTGGACATAAGTACATTCCTCCATCGTTTTGTTTGTGGGCAATGGACCAGTGTAGGGTCTACTCCCACGAAGGACTCAGCTCCTGTTCCCATTAGCCTCATTTACAGCAAATTCCACTCCCAGCCTCTTGACAAGAACAAAGATGCAGAACAGCGTAAAGAGCTTCACACTAATATTTCTGCGCTGGTCAAGGATGGCTCTGCAGAGGCCCTGCAGCAGCAACCCATGATGCACCTCTTGGCAGATCCTGCTCTATGTTCCCCCATGACTCATGCTCCACAGGCAGGGCTGGAGGACAGAAAAGCTGTTGGAAATGGGGCTTAGAGCTGCACAGACTGGAGCTCAAAGACAGGCCTCCAGGATCATCCAAGAGGCATTGGATCTGTAGCAGCATCCAGAACAACCCCAGACTGTCAGCGTCCACAGATGATGTCACAGGACCCTGCTCCTCCTGCTCTCTGAGCCAGCCGGAGCACGATGGCATGCTTCCATCGTGCAGCTGGATCCCTATAATGGCTCCCAAACTTTCCTGGTTTCTTCAGTCCTTTGGAGGACAGTTATCTTTAACTATGTTCACCCTTCAAGAAGATATTTAAGGCAACAGAGTTCCTTCACACTCATCTTCACTAGAATATTAATGCAGATTAAAGCAAGGTGTTACTATTAAAGCCCAATGTCTCCACCCTAATAAATGTGTGTGAACATTCCCACACAGAATGGAATAACTCAGCTGAAAAGTATTATTTATCAAGAATATGTTTATTGCAGTTAGCTCTTTAGGTTCAATAGGTCTATTGAGATAGATCTTATCACACGAGGAAGCAAGCATTGGAACAAGCCTGGTTTGTCCAGTTACACCTAACCCACTATACCAGTAAGGGGAACAACCTCTGTCAGTTTGCAACAGGCAGAGATAAATGCGGTTTGCAGCAAGCAGTGAGTTTGTTTAAATCATCAGCCTCTGGCTATCTTTGTTCCATCATTAACGGGACTGCTCTCTAACCAGCTGAAGGAGGAAGAAATTATCTGTTCAAGTTGCAGCATGATTCAGCTGTTTTTTCATGCAAGAGGAAATAATATATTTCTAAACCACAGGTAGAATACCTTAGATACCAAAACAAACATCACTAAATAGGCTTTGGGGCTTTTCCACACATATGTCACAGTTTGATTCCTATTTTGGGTCATAAAAGTAACTGAAAGGAAAAGCCTGGGTTAGATTAGCTGGACTGCAGGTCCTTTCTCATGTACTTTTTGTTCCCGCTTCTATAGTCAGCAGCTAGGAGTATGTGGTGCCTGATACCACGAGTTTTAAGAGATGCATGCAATAAATGGAATCACATGCATTATCAATGAGTATCTTCCTCATGCCTGCTTCAACTAACAAATTTTCCCAAACACTACTTCATTCTACACAAGATGTACTTCATGTCTCTTCCAAATATGACACAGACCCAAGGAAAATTTCTTCTAAATAACCCCTGAAAAACATTCTTCAGTGATGTTGCATGAAGTTTTTTGTTCTCTGAAGAATGGCAAGACAGCCTCACCAGGCCACAGTTATTTCAGCAGTGCAAAGCTAAAGTAGAGAGGTACGTAATCAGATCAGGTGTGAGCATATCAAGGACAAGGAAGAACAAGTCTCTGCACGAGTGAGTGAGTTTCCCCATCGCATGCTGCCAGTCTTGCTGCCACGTGCCCCTACAGAGGTCAGGGCTCTGCCAACTTCTGGTACCACCTTCCTGGCAAATGGAGAGATGGTGCTGTTGATGAAGAATCAAGGTATTAATTTCTAATCTGAGGACCCAAGGGCCAGGAAACAACTACAACTGAGTGCAAAATGTCTGCTCTTGAGAGATGGGGTACGAGGATATATCATATCCTCATAAATATGTGTAGGGTTTGAAAAAATGGGGCACAAAGAGGAACGCACCAGCTTGAATACTTGCTCTGGGTGGGCTCCCTTTGGTACCATCTTATGTGCGAAGACTTTGGTACTTTAGTCTGAAATAGGATGGAAAATCGACAGTTCAGCAGGAAAAACACAGCTGCTCTGTTGAACTGGTCACATCAGCTGGGGATGCTTTGGAGACAACGTGCTGGGAAGAAGATCTGCAAGGGAGCAGCCAGTTGAGGAAACAAATAATATTTACACGCCCTGCCCATGGCACTGGAAATAAAACCTTCTTGCCAGTAAGAACTGCAGCCCAACCCTCCTGGCCCCACCTGCTCCTGGGGGAGGGATCGCTCTATAAAAGGCTCCAGGCAGCGAACAGAGATGCACAGCAATTTGGGCTCTCCAGGGAATCCTCCTGCTCTGGCTGTGACCATGGGAAAGCGAGTGGCTGTCGTGCTGGCTGGCTGTGGGGTGTACGATGGGAGCGAGATCCACGAGTCTTCGGCCGTGCTGGTGCATCTCAGCAGGGAGGGGGCACAGGTAAGAGGCACCCTGGCAGGCTCCTGCCCCATCTCTGGCCCCTTTTGCCCTGCTCTGCTTTTCAGTCTCTCTCTCTTGCACAAGGTACATGTCTCTACGGGGCTTTGCAACTTGTCAGACAAATCACAAGGTCCCCATTGCTGCTAGGGGAACTGCAAAGCGTAAATGACCGAGGCAAAGCAAACGCCACAGCGTAGGAGCTGCTACAGCGAGCGTGGAGAACTCCCCGGTCTCTGCTTTGCTCTGGCAGCTTTGCTGGGTGAGAGGATTGGCTTGGTGCTCTGTGCTGAGCGCATCCAAACTCTGACAAACTTTCCTAAATGCATTCTCTATTCTTTTTGGCTTGCACTTCCTCTTCTCTGCTTTGGTGTTTCTGTTTAAAAAGAAGACTACTTTTGGTTTTGGCTGCTTGAAATTCACCTTTTTAAATTCCCGAAGATTAGAACTGAAAATAGAGAAGTTCTTACGAGTTGAACTTGAACAGGGGTAAAAAAGGCAACCCTCAAGCAGCCACTCAAATATGCCATCAGTCACGACAGCCACTCTGCGAGACAGGGGGAGGAGGGAGAGGAGCCCTACCTAACATCACCCTCTGCTCTGAGCCACCCACAAATCTGGGTCAGAACCGTTCTCCTGGGAATCACAATATGAAACACGAAGGCGCAGTGGTGACGTAGACGTGCTGCAGAGCCAGCCCACCCACCTCCAAAGCCTTCAACGTGTGTATCCTCTGTCTGGCTTAAAGCTGAGATCTGGCCAAACCTTTTCTCTGCTGTCTATAATTTTGCCTCTTCTTCCTCCCTCCCGGAGCTGCTGCAGTCGCTTCCCTCCTGCCATACCCTCAGCCGGCAGCTCGGAGCACGGTCCTGCACGCATCCCTTGATCAGCAAGGGCCTCTAGTGGAGGAAACTCAGGCGTTATTGCAGCCCCTTCCTGTTATTTTTTAGTCATGCTTGCTTAAGGAAACCAAGAATAGCACAGCACAGCACAGCATAGCACAGCACAGCATAGACTATTTCAGCTGGAAAGGGTCTACAAGCATCACCTAGCCCAACTGCCTGAGCAGTTCAGGGCTGACCAGAAGTTAAAGCATATTATTCAGGTCACTGTCCAAACGCCTTGTTTAAGATAGGCTTGGGGCATCAACCACCTCTCCAGCAAGCCTGTTCCAGTGTTTGACCACCATCTCGGTATAGAAA
>Ga0181612_154003_pt1 | contig 20874 bp, 10 predicted proteins | sample HoacroProtozoa21_FD_119630 | JGI IMG/M metagenome (GOLD analysis project Ga0181612, IMG submission 119630) | Hoatzin crop microbial communities from Cojedes, Venezuel. Combined Assembly of Gp0051906, Gp0051904, Gp0051908
CGTCACCCTCAGAGGGAAGAAGTTCTTCCTCATGTTCAGACGGAACTTCCTGTGCTTCAGTTTGTGCCCATTGCCCCTTGTCCTGTCACTGGGCACCACTGTCACACCTCCACTGCAACATCATAACATCTTGGACATGAATCTGAATCAAACCTGGATGTGCACATCAGCAGCTGTTCACCTCAAACACTGAAAATCACCAGTCAGTAGATGGTTCTGGTGAACTCCAGAAACAAATAAACTCATCCTGAATTTAACTGACCCTCTACATCAGGCTTTGACAGAAGACTGAATTATGTGTTAATCACATTCTCCTGAACCAGCTGCAACACAGCAAGTCTGCTTAATCCAAAATGGTTGCAACAAAGCCAAGATGTCAATGATGCAATTGCTCGAAGGCTTTAAACTGTAAAGATCACATTGCTACCCTCAAAGACAAATCTAGAAATGCTAAGCAGCTGAGGAGGAACAGAGCTGTTTCACAAGTATCAGCTGTGTCTGATAAGCAAGCCATTGCAAATAGCCACACTCCTAACTATGACTTATTTAAAACTCTGGCACATCAAAAATACAAACATCCATTTGGGGTCTTAAGATAAGACATAAGAAAAACAACTGACCTATGATTCACTGGTATCACTTGCTGGATCATCCAGTCTGGCTTTCCCAAACAACCAGAGCCTGAGGCAGACACAAGATTTGACTCTTTGTATTCCTATAATTGCTCACATGGATTTGCAATGTCTGTTTATACTTCACAAACTTTTCTGATTCCTTAGACTTAGTCCATCAAGCTGGAACACCAAAAAAATCAAGAGCGAACAGAAACAGCCCCACCTTCCTACTCAAGATTTAACACATATGGCAGAAATTTCTATTCCTTTTAGACTAAGATATTTTGCTCTCAAACAGGAACATAAATTTGAGACCAAATTAAGAAACTGTTTTACAAGCAAATAAAAATAACCCGACCAAGCCAGATACCCAAATTAATACTTTTTCTTTCTCTTTATTTCCCCCTTTAATCAAATTCCTTTTAAACTTCTCAATTGTTTGTGTAAGGTCTCATTTATCCTGCAAAGTCACAGCTCTTTGAAGAGCTCTTCTTTGAAGAGAGGGCTCTGTTTTTGAATACTGCAGAAAAAAACAACAAAATAAACACAGTTGCTAGCAGAAGATGAAACACTGCCCATACACTCATATAACACCTTGCTCTCTGACCCATCATCTGTGCTGGCTCAGCCCCAGGTATCTAACGCAATTCAGCCATGAGATCTTACTGTTGAAAAGAGAAAATGCCTTGCTAATCTGCACTTGGTACAGAGAATCCAAGCTAAATCCCCTAAGCAGAAACCCATTGCTGCTCTGAAAAGCTTAAAACAGTGAAACACGCTGATGGTTCAAACAAGCAACTTGACCAGGATACCACGGCAGGAGTGACAGAACAAAAGTCAGAATATCCAGCCTAGTACTCTATTCACCCAGTCCATTGCCTCTCTTTCAGGCAGGATATGTTAGCAAATTCACCACCTGAGCTAACACTGAGAGATTGAACACTGCATAGCTTAAAACCAAATAGGTGTGAAAGAGTCAAGGATCAAATCTTCTTTTACAGCACATCAAGAACAACTCTGCAAAGAAGTTCTTCTGCGTCAGTGGAGCTGTCTGTGTCATTTTAATAAATGTAGCTTCACTGATCACTGAGGTATCACCTATATGTTTAGGAAAGCTCTGGTAACGCTTTTGGAACACCCACACTCCACTGGCCACTACTCACTCTGTAAGCAGTCAGCATTGAGCAAGTCTTGGCACTTCTCATGGCACTTGACTCCACATTCACCGCAGCGCATTCCCTGCCGTGCAATACCCCACAGCAGCCCCTCACATTCATAGCAGTAGGTAGGAGTTGTGGCTGTCCACACTTCGAAGTTGTGTGGGGTTGTACAAGAGATGGGGTAAATTAAGGCTTGCAAGGTCTTCTTATAGACATGAGATTTCTGAAAGGCAAGAGCACACGTAAGCAAACATCCAGGCAGGTGACTGAACCTGTTTTTGCTGGTTAACATGAGTTTTAAGGGAAAAGACATGAGCAGTGCAATAAATCCACACATTTGAGGTAGCCAAATTTATCAAACTTTTATAAGCAGCAGAGGACACCCTTCCAAAAATGTTTCTCCAGGCATTTAAAAAAGTGGAGGAGATGGAAGAAAAGAATAAAGGTTTGTGGATGCAGGATATCTTGCATAAACAAGTTCCACACACTGTCCCCCATGGTAGATAGCACAGAAGAAAATGGTAAGATTACATTTTTCAGGATCATATTGACACATTAAATGTTATTTTTTACACTTTTGGTTTCTTTAAAGAAATGATACAAGAAGCTTTGCATCTATATTTTTAGACATCTGTGAAGCTGGCTCTGCATCTCAGAGAGCCAAATTCCTTTAATTTGCTTACTAAAAGTTAACAGGAGCCAAGCAATCCTCCCACTTACCAGCTCTTCATCTTTGAGAGATGTTCTAGTGGCCATTGCTGAGGTAATTCCGGCTTTCCGGGACTGAACCAGTGACTAAGAAGGAAGAAAGTTTGTTATTCACTACCAGTATTCAGAAACGCATCGGCACTACATGCTCAGAGATGTGACCAAGGGCACTCTTGTCACCCCAGACACCAAATGAGCAGTCTACAACATTCAAATTGGTTTTTCAAATGATAGCTCACTTCTCAAAAGGACCAAATGCATACCCTGAAAGGTCTCCAACTTGTTTCCACCTGCTCCAAACCAGTCTCACTCTGGTAAATTTGTATTTGTTTCTCTGGTAAGAACTGTCAATGAAATCTTGGTTCACACCTCCATTTCTATGTTCTGGTAGCAAAGGTAATTCTGCTATTGCCTAAGGTCACTGCATGGGACTCACTCTTCTATATCTAACTTTATTAATAGCCAAAAGTAGATTATTTCATCAGTTTTCCAACATACACAACACCCCCAAATGCAACACTGAAAGGGTTACAAATAAACAGGTTAAAAAAAGAACAGCCTGGGTTGGGAGCGCACATTTGAATGTGCTGATGTATCACATTCATTGGCCATCACTGAATACAATGAACAGCACTGTCCCCTCAAAAATGCCTCCTTTGCATCACACCAGCTCTAAGTTCTGCAGCCTTGGACAGCACAGGGCAGTGACTCTGCAGTGACTCACACTGGCATACAAAGGATTTCTTCAGCAAGCCACTCCAGTTAGACAAAGGCAGAGACAGAAATCAAAGCTAGCTAAATCTGCTTTGAAATAGTCAAACCCTATCAGAAACATCCAGTTACACTCTGATTTATCCTGTTTGCAGACAGACTGAAAAAGTTCATTCCATCAGTGATGGAGCAGGACAGACTGATGGATACACATGCACTGTAATACTGCAGGTTCAAAATAAAAAGCAGAGGGAAAACAAGGTAAAAAAAATTGTTTCTGGTGAAGACTTGGTGGATAGTCTTTAGCTTCACTTACCATGGCCTGTGGAGAAAGAGAATGAAAGCGTACAAAGGAAGTAACACAAGTTAATGCCATTATTGTGAAGACATAAGATACAAGCAGTTAGTAAGACACATATTAAGCTTCCCATGCATAAGCTGGCAGAGAATTGCATGCATCTTTTGACAGGAATTACAGGATAAGGGAAATTTGGTCTTTCAGCTGTTACAGCATTTCTCACAAGTACGAAATCGCTACGTGTACTGAACACAGCCAACAGAAAACCATTTGTCCCACAGAAGCCTTATTTCACCATATCACACAAGCATATGAAACATGTCCTCATTACTTGCTTGGTTCTTGTGCTTCCTCACTGCAGAAGCCTACTGGCAATATTGCAAATTACTTTAAAAATCCAAGCACATATGCTCGTTTATCTATCCTCTGAAATTCCAACCTTCTGGTATGTTGCCAAACCTCACATGGACATTTTAACTTTCCCCAAAGTATGCGATTTTTAGGAAAACATTTAAAAATAATGCAGGCCTAAAAACAAAACACGTGTTCTTTGTAGAATAATAAGGAAAAAGAACATGAAAAATATCTTAATTCTGCCAAATTAATTAAACTGTCAATGAAACAGCAGCTCATTCACATTGAGATTTTTCCAAGCACAACTGCTAACCCTTTAGTGTAAGAATCAATTTAACTAAATAGGAAACCTTCATCTTCTTGAAGTGACAACGAATGTTACCATATGCCAAAAAGTAAAAGTAAAGCTGTGGCAGAAGAAAAATCTCTTACCAGATCACTGACAAGTGGAATGGGCTTTTTTTTGCGTAGATCGGGCATGCTATCAATGCCATAGAGACCACCTGCAGGCCTGGAAATTCAAGAGAAAAAAAAAAATAGGATGAAAAATCTCACCAGCACTAAGAGACAGTAAAGAGAAGACCAAATAGCTTTCTTCAAACATCAGTCTCCTTGCTAGTATCATAGTCATTGAGAAGTAGAAGAATCAGCACACTGCAGATGCAACTTAATAATAAACCAAAGATGTTAACACTGTGAAAAAAGGTCATTTTCCCATTCTCCATTGTGACATCTGAGCTAGCTCAGAGTAGGCTGGGCACGCACTTGCAGAGCACCCAGTGATTCAGAGTCACTGCTGCCAACATGGTGGGTGAAAGCAGTCTTATCCCCATTGCTTCTCCGAGGCACAGATTTGGCCAAATACTTACCCAATGTCAGAACCTAAGCTCCATGGCATTAATTCACACGTGGCTTAGTCTGTGGTAACTGAGCGACAGCCTCTGCTTTCAGAATCGCCTCTTGCTCCTTAGGAAGAGCTCAGTTTACAGTTTACTATTGGCATTGAGTGTCACAGCAGGAAAGACTTTGGAAACTTGAAAACATCCTGTCTCCAGTCTTTTGCCATCCCCTCTCTTTCCATTTAATCATAGGGTTGGGGGGGTGAGGAAGAGGAAGCTTTTAAATCAGCCTGAATACTATACTTCAGAAAGTGTAAAGTTAATGCTAAAAATGATTAAATGTTTATCTTCTTCACATGCAACAATCCAGATGCTCCTGCCTGGTGTCGGTGGTTGGGAGGGAGCACATCAAAGTGGATCAGCCCAGGGGCAGGATGCTGCTACCCGCCACCTGATTCTAGGCTAGAACATACATAATCCTGGCCCTCCAAGTCCATATAATTATGAAGAAAAAGCTCACAAAAGAGGAGAAAGGAGATTATTTTTGCTTCTTTAAAAGGGACCATTCGCAGTGCTTAGCATTTCAAGCCATGTAGACCTCCACACAAGAGCTGCCAATCACTAGTGCAAGTGGTAATGGAGCAAAAGGGCCATTACCTCACAATATCTGGAGCCTGACAAAACAAAACACTATAACCTGCTTCCTTCTCAATGAGACCAGCCTGGATAATAGTATCTGGATCCTGCCCTTCACCAGTAACACCACATAGATGTAAGCTTGTGCTTCAAGAAGGTCTGTCAATTCAGCTTAGAGGCCCCCAGTAAATCAACCGCATTCATCGGTAAGGCCTTACGATCATGCTTTTTGCTAAGGCTGGAACCTGAGCACACATTTCTCTGCTATTGTGCCTACTGTATCCGCCCTGGACTGAAAAAGAGACCTGCGATGTGACTCCCTCCCTGCAATGAGCACCCAGCCGCCAGCCAAAACCCACAGCCCCGCTCAGCGTCTCACTCAGCTTCCCCATCTCCACGTTGCTCTCATGCCTTGCTAACACTAAGAATATGGTTCCCATGGCCGCCTTCTTGGCTACTGAGACTGCAAAGAAACCTTCTGCCTCTCCATTCTTAGCCATTTGATTTCACCCCATTCCATGCTGGCTTACACCTTTCTGCAGTTGTGTGGCACTTCTAACCTGAGTATTTTGCTGATTTGGTACACCACACCCAGCTGAAATGCTTTAGGACACCACAACTACAGGAAAGAGCAGTATGGGTCAAACTGTTCTTGCTGCAACAAAAGACACACACGGAGCTACCATTTAAAACAATCTAGGAAACCAACCTGCCACCACAAATTTGCACACGCCATGAAAACTGGGAGGCTGGTAAGTGACAAGAGGCAACCTGCACCCATCAGGAAGCAACACCTACTCAAATCCCCTTTCAATACAGACAAAAGTCAAAAAAACATCCAGGAAAAAAACAAACAATGACCAAACCTACGTTGTAGCAGCCCACGCTCTAGTACAGACATGGATGTCACGACACAGGCTAGCACAAGGCTGTGTCAAAGGGGGAAACGCTCTGTTATATACAGAAACATGCCACAGCGCTGTAATGGTAAAACTGACTTTTTTGACGGGGCGTAGGAAGGTGACATGTCCGAGCCACGGCTGAATTGACAGCTGCTGCCGGCTGAACGAGCCTGGTGGGAAGGTGAGCAGTCACACGTCACTGCACGCACCGCGTCGGCTCCGCATGCAGCGTGAGTCACATTCGCACCGCAGCCCGTGCACGGCTCGCTGCTCCCACACGGCGAGCACAAACCACCCGCAGTCAGCTGCGACAACCAGACCTCAAAGCTGGCAACGGAAGGCAAACTCGGACATGAGAAAGGTGGAGATTCACAGCAGTTAACCAAAACTATTGGAATCTTTGGCCTAGAATGAGAACAGTTTCCCAACACTGGAAATTCTTGCAGCGAGGCTACATGGTGCTTTTACTAGAGGCTACCCTCATTTCCAGCAGAGAAATCCAGAAAAACGTTTTGTCAGAGTTACACTACAATAGTCCCTTCTGGCTTATTTCAGAAAAATCTGACCCACATCAAGAAATAAGAGATCTCTGCATAAAGTGTTTATACTGCCAAAACTAAGAATAGCATTGCTGGGAAAAAACATGGAATTTTGTCTGCTGCCATAATGTTACAAACCCTTTCCCATACCAGCAATACCATTTTGGGGTAAAACAGGTGTCACAGAAGACTATCCAGATGATGCCAGGAATTCCAGCAACAGTTAAATCACAATACAGCTTACCAGGCAAGCTTTGTGTCAAATCACTTGAATTACAAAAGCATATGCAAAATAGAAAGGGAGAGTCTGCAAGCTGAACAGATGCAACAAAATGGTCACAAGTAAAATTCCAGAGTCAATGCTCCTGCGAAAAGTTAATGGCACAGCTAGGAATTTGCACTTGTCTACACGATTTCCAATGATTTATTTTTTTCTAATTCAATTGAAAGAAAACACATATTCCAACTTTTCCCAAAAAAGAAAAATATTAAAATTGTATGTTTTATAAATTCAGGATGAGCCTAAACAAGTTACTGTGCTTGAGAAACACATCTAGTTACAGACTACTTTGTCGCGAAATATTTATGATAGATTGAGGTTTATGATACACCCAGTTGTAAGCCAGACTGACAGAGAACAAGCATATTTGAAAGGAGCTTGTATTTGCACCCTGAAAGAGATAGATTGAGGTTTATGATACACCCAGTTGTAAGCCAGACTGACAGAGAACAAGCATATTTGAAAGGAGCTTGTATTTGCACCTATACTGAAGAGAGGTATCCTAGCACCTGGATAGTTACACACTCAGATGACCTGCTTCTTTTAGCTTACTAATATTAAAAAAAAAAAAAAGGAAAAAAAAGAATTTTCATCAACAATTCTTCATTTTCAAAATTATCCAGCTGGTTGTGCTTTCAGCTACCTCAGTATCTTTATTCAAGCACAATCTCTACTTTGCTTAACAAACTTACAGTGTTTGCACAGACAGAAGTACTGACAGTGCCGCAAATATGCACGCTGTGGCTTTCTATGTAATAGGGTAACTCTCCTCTGCAATGCATGTAATATTTATAGCATTATTATGGAGTGCTGTATTAAGGAGTGAATAGTGGTTCTGTATGAGATGATTTGCACTAATAAATAAAATACAGAAATATGAGATATTACACCCAGCGACTGATCCATAATACCAATTGTACTTTTTTTTGAAGCCACATCTTCAAAGCCAATGATTACAGACAGTGAGCTACTGTTGCATTATGCTAAAAGTGCAAATAGCTTGAAGCAAGCATTAATCTTTTAATACAAATTTTATCACACTGATGCTTATATTAAATCTTGACAATTTAAGCAAACAAAGATGGTGTGCAATGACATAAGATAATTACTTCCTTCAAAGGACACCACCTCCCTAATCTTCATACGAACAACAAACTCCAAACATAAGCACTTTAATATACTTTGTGGTAATAAGCCACAATGTGGCTAATGGTGAATTAAAGGTACACCACCCACAACCACCTTTTCCGGAAATCCCTTGCACGTGGGGATACAGTGAATAAGCCAAACTTTTTTCAAAACTACATCAGCCTGCCTGTTTTGTTATAGCTCACATAGAAAGGGAAAAAAATTACAGTCTAGAGCAAACATTGCCTTGAATTGACAGAATACATTTTTAAGTATTTCAGGACTGTAGACGTATTCATCTTTCAGGATGGGATATAATTTTGTGTGTGAAGCAATAAACTCAGTATATTGTCTCCCTGCTAAAGCATGAGAAGGTGCTGTTCATAGTCAGAATAAATCACTGTCTCCTGCTCCTTCTATTTGCCAGTTCTCCAGTAGCCTGCTCAGCAAAGTCCTGGGCTCCTTCGGAAAGCACGGGGTTGCTAGGCAGCTCCAGGCATCTGCAGGTATGGAGGTCGCTTTGCGGGAATACCAACATCACAGAAGAATGACTCCAAAAGCAGAGAGTCAAATAACAAAGCCTCTGATTTAACTTCACGTTTTATTAGGGAAGCTGCCTTCAGCAGTATGACAGTTAACTTACGTGTGTAAGAAGCCAACCTCTTGCTGAGATTTCAGGGCAAGTCTCCTGCTACGTCAGCTCCTAATGCATGCACCACCACCAAACCATATCCACTTAATCATGTATGAGGCACATAATCTAGTAGCATGTAAAATGCGTCATTGTCTTTTTTTCCAGAGAGGATTCTAGGGAAGCTACCATGCTGGCACCTATTATGCAGAGTATCATCCTGAAATCACACACAATCAGAATTTGTCTGCTTCATCTGTTCCAAGTAGCACATTGCGACTCACCTATGTAAACAAGGCATGATGATTCTGTGATCACTGCTTTAAAAATTACAAACTGCAATGATTTCCAGAGTTACTGCAGTTTTGACTACTACAACGACCACAGAAATCATTGCAAAGGCAGAAGAGTTCCCCAAAGCTACTTTTTGCTTCTAAGAGCAAAAGAGACAGCAATTTTCTTGAGCTACTTTTTCCCTTTCCTGGTGCCATCAGTGACTGATTCAGGAAAAACAATCTCATCCAGACCACTCCGTGCTGCTCAGCAAGGACTATTTAATACTACTGCCATAAGCACTTGCCACTATCACGTATACAGGTTGTACATTGCAACTGTAACCTTGTTCTTAAACACAGATTTCTCTTAAAGAGCTGCACAGCCCACCTTCAGCTGTTTCAGAGGAGACTGAAATGTGGCAGCAGCCTGGCCCTAAGTGAGGCATGGCCACCTGTATTCCTGACAACAGCCATTAAACACATCAGAAGTGTGGTTTTTACTTACGTTAAACAGCAGACCTCAAGGTACGCTGCAATTATAAACAGTGAAACAAGGTCTCAAAATGGCACTCACCCTCCTTTGAGCCAGGGTGGTTTTGATGGATCAGCCTCATCTTGACCCTTAAATGGCGGAAGGGAAAAGAACAATATGTAATTAGTTTCCAAACAGACTAGGAAGTATTTGGATTATATTCTGAGGAAAGGATTACAGACCACACTGCATGCAGGCAAATGCATACAGAAATTCATTCAAGCACCTCCAATGACCAACGTGTCAGGACAAGCGATACAGACACAGACGGGCTACGCGATTTCATTGAACACGTAGGACTGGAACCTGAAGAGCCTGTTCAGTGCACCTCATCTTTCAAATGGAAGTCTCGAAGACCAACTTCTTTTTTTTCAACCCAACAAAAACATGAGTTATTGGAAAACTCACAGGTCATCTCTTACATGAACTTGGTCATAATCAAGATGTCATAAATTAACCGCACCTGTATGAAATGCACAAATGACTGATCAACACGAAATCTTGCACAAACACTTGTGAGCTTTGTTTGTGCTCAAATACGAAGACTCTAGCTCCCTAGCAGGGAGGTCCCATTGCCGCCCCAATCATTCATATGCAAGTATTTCATTTCCAAGAGGTGTCAAACAAGGGCCATCACTTGCAAAATGATTACAAGGTGAACTGGGATCTCATGGTACAATGGAAAACACCACAAACTGCAAATATGAGGATTCATATTAATGAATTAAAATGATATTCTTATGTTCATATTAGGAGTATATTTATAGAGAGATATTTTGTTTCTTTGAAAATCTTCAGAGGACTGATTACAGCTGAGAAGAGCTTAAACAGTTGCAGTGTACCAGGAGGAAACAAAACATTTTGGATAACGGGAAAACGGTCTACCTGTAACTGGAAACCTCTTTGTTCCAGCTTACAGTTCACACATTCTCCTGTACTTCCTGAAAGAAAAGCTGTTCTCAAACAGAACCAAGCAAGACACACTGCCCAACCCACTGCTAACAGCCAACACTCCAACCTCAGATAATCATGTCTGCCAAGACTATAAAAAGGCTACAACTTGCACACAGTGGAAAATAAAGTATTTTCAACCATGGGACTCACAACCTGAAAATCATAACAAAGTAAAGGAGTATCTGCCAGGAAAAAAGCTCCAGTTTTACGTAAGATAAAAGAACACAGTCTCAAAAGCAAGATTTTTTTTCTTTTTTTGTCCTGTGCTTTGGGTGAGCGGTGCAACCTCATGTTGTTCACAGGTGACAGACAAGGTGTCCCAAGAAGAGCAGAAATAACTAAGGAAAATAAGTTTCTATTTGAGGTCTCAACTTGTACAGCAGCAAGAGTCTAAACTTTTTATTTGTTAGTCCTACAACTCCAGAGCTAGGCAGATCTGAAGACTACATAATTTTCATTATTATATTTTTAAACAGGCATGAACAACATGACATTATCCATAACCGAATGGACACTCCAGCTTTTCTAGGAAATCACACTGGCCTGCAGAGCCTGCAGGAGCCCAGACCCATGGTCCAGCACGGGTGCACGCTCCCCTCACAGCCGGAGCAACACACCAGGCTCCAGACTCCCATGAGACAGACCAAGCCCTATCTTGTCATTTCTGCCAAAGAGATTCAGCTGTACTGAATGAAAGAGAATGACAAACACAAACATGGCCACACTTCCTGGCAAAAGGAACTAGTGTGACAGGGTTTTCAATCAGTTTATCTGAGAAACTCTAAATATAAGCCATCAGTATCTGAGACATTAACAGACCACAAATAGCATGGGCAATATTGCAGTTTGGAGACCACAAGAGCATGAAGAACTCCGTTCAGGGCAACAAGATCCAAGGAAAGTGGCTATCTAGCAGCAAGAACCATTTCCTACAGGCAACCACAAGTCAACAGAGAGCGGCCAGGAGTGTGGACGCAGGGAAGAGCAGAAAGTGTGACCAGGAAAAAACCTCCATCATCTCCCACATTTTGAGACATGTCAAGTAAAAATTGCTGATAGTCCACATAAACTGTACTTCTGGTCATTTGTTTTCATTCTTTTTGGCAAGCATTTTAGACATGCAAATAAAAAGAAAACAACGGAAGAAGAAGAGCTTCTCTAGGGTCAAGATTAAAAATCATCTGGGTACAACAACACAAAACAGAAGAGCTTTCAGTAAGTTACAATACTGATGCAGGGGCAAGACAGGTGATGGCTGTGTGGAAACAGGAGTCATCATCTGCTGATGGCAAAGTAAAGAGATAATTTGCTCCAGACAGCACTCTCCCTGAGAAAATGTCAAGAAAACCAGCACCTGACATCCATCACATGAGGGCTCATGCCCTAAGACTGTAGAGGAGCCAATGCGATACCCAGAGTTAAGGTGTCAGGGGGGACGGAGGAATATGTGATCTAGACTAGCACAGGCTCGTTATTGGCTTCAACAGCTTGAAAGGCTACAGGGCAAACACGAAGGAAAGAACTAACATGGAGGCAACTGGAAAACAGGAAAAGTATCATACAGGATACACCAGTTTTTGAAAGCATTTTTTGTTTGACAAAGCAACCATTTTTCTTTAGACTGTAAAATGAATTATCAACTGAATTCTCATTTCAGCAAAACACTTCTGATGCAATGCCATGTGACGTCAATAAGGCCGGATAAGCTGAGAAGGAGTAGGGAGCTTTAAGGTGGGTAAACAAGTAACTGTCACTGAGCCAACCATGGACAACGCAATAAGGAAGCTAGTGGGAGTAAGTAGGATCTGCTCATAAAATCTGCCGATGACAAACACCGGAGAATTATAGATACAGAACTCAGATGCCCAATGGAAAGAACTGATGGTAGTGAAGATTGCAACAATGGAGAATTAAACATGGTACAAATGGCAAGGTCAGAGCCCCAAAGCCTGCTGTGAATTTGACTGCATACAAGGCGTTCTTTGGTGGAGAAAAGCACGTGACAATGGATTTGAGTTCCAGTCATCACACTGGCCATGAGCCACTATGATACCATCACGTAAGGAGAGAACATCATCCACAGAGTACGTCCAGTGAAATGTCTCCATAGAAATAAAAGCATAAATACCACTAAACTGTGCTGGTTCAGATTCCTTCAGAAACACATATACAATCTTTTCATTCTACATCAAAGTAAAAAGAATTCATAGAAGACAATTGCAAAAGCAGCACGAGGATGTACACACAACACTATTGGAGAAGAACGGGACAGTCTGCTTACTCTAGGAAAAATAACCTTTTGCTGTGCTTTTTCAATAGACAGAAGAACATACTGTATGGAAGCAGAACTATGGCTAAACATAAATGGAGGATGAAAATTCAAAGGTGTCTAACCATGGCAGTTCTGTAGTAACCTTTCAGAAGGAGCAGGAGACACCAAAACTAACTACGTTTTAAAGAAGAAAATTCAGCAGCTTATATGCGAGGTAACGGCGCAGGATCACACAGAGGGAGAGGGCTTGCAGTCACCAAGAAGGCCTCTGCAGTCCCCTGTTGGACTGACATACGTAGTCGAAGAACCAGAGGCTGCATTACCTACAAGCATTGACACGTGGCTTAACAGGGTCCAGACACCTCTAGAAGTGCCAGTTAATGTAATCCATAGTTCACACCACTGTTGTGAGTAGGAACACTTCATGTATTACTCTTAATTTAAAGGCAGCAAATGGCAATGCTGTTTAGATGGATTTGCTGCAGCTGGGGAGCAGCTCTGAAGGCAGCACTCACACCAGGACACAGAACGGCTCTGGTAGCTGCTCTGGGTCACCAGCCACGGACCTGCTTGATTTCAGCCCATGACAACACCCTGGCTGGCTCAGCACCTGGGCAAGAAGAGGAAACAACAGGCAAATAAAAAGAACACTGGAACAACTGTGAGAATTTTTAGCACTGTCTTTCCTAAAACAAATGGGAGGGTAAAGTGAAAGTAGACATGTTTAACACCTAGACATCCACATGCTGCATGTCACAGAAAGTGTTTTGCTGGCTTATGCTTCAATTCTCTGCACAGCTCTGTCACTTGATCTCTCCTCAAAAGCGGCCACATCAGTCTGAATCTTTTTTTTTTCAATCTCCATAAGCACATAAAGCAGCACTGAAAAGTTAGAGAAGCAAACATGCAAACAAAGCAGCCCATCACATCTACATTATTTTTTTCTTTTATTCCTGATGCTGATGGATGACAGTTTTATACCTACTGTCCAAAAAACACCTTCAGCCAGCAAAGTGCTTGCCACCCCTAGTAATGTGGTATATTCACTCACAGTAAAGCACACTGCAATCAGTTGCTGAAAGGTCTTCTCCAAGTAATTAAAGTTTCTTATCAGTCAAGAACCAGTTAGCAAAATAATATCAGTGTCAGAGTAGCATAAATTAAACACACTGGATTAAACAAGTCAACAGAGATGATAATTTAAGGCACAGTATTCAGTCATAGGGAAGGCAATACCTGGTGAAGTCTAAAGAGGAAACTAATAGGAGTTTTGCTTACTCAGGAAAAGCAGCAGCTAGGCTTACAAGTAATTTAAGAAGCTACTTAACCAAGCTGCAACTTATAAACTTTGCAATTTATCTCATACACAAAAAGATGTTTTAATGGATAGAACAAACAATCACACACTTCTGTAGATCAGAAAGTCTATAAAGAAATTCTTCTTATATCCAATCTAAACCTACCCTCTTTCAGTTTAAAGCCATTACCCCTTGTCCTATAACTACATGCCCTTAGCCCTCTTCATATAAATCCATCTCTTCACATAAAAAGCTTTCTAACAATGTAACTTTCCATCACATTTAAGTACTGTGTCTAGCACATCATCCTCTCAGATAAAGAACAGATGTAAAACATGGAAAGCTGCTTTATTTAAACATGTAAGAAAAAAGTCAATAACGACTTTTTATTTGTTTTGAAAATCATCTTAACTGTTTTCAAACACCATACTTCATTATTAAACCTAAAAGACCTCAATTTAGCTATAGATTAATCTGAATCAGGATAAAACAAGGAGCAACTGTTTCACTGTCTAAATTAAACTTCTGGTCATGTCTAATTAGACCATTTCTTCCTGGGTATTAGCAGAGTCAGACTGAACTAAATCATCCCAATTAAACTAGCTGGTCTTGTGGTTCAATGTATTCATTAACTCAAATATGCTACGTTTTACATGTAATCCAAAGCTGCAACAAGCCAAGGAATTATTTTAAATTCACTATATTCTGCAAAAGCATCAATTTAAACAACTGAAGACCCCCAAAGGAAGCTCCTTCCACCTGGTGTATCTTTCAGTACCAGTTTTCCAGATGCCAGATGAGCAGCTTAAAGAAGGCTGCAGCATTTTTGCACTGAAGTCAGAAGAGGACAGAAATTGACACTAATATTTGACACTGGATGTCTCTACATTCCCGAACAAGTGTTAATGGACAGACGTTTGCCAGTAAGAATGAAACAAATTTGTTGATACACAGGCTAAGAAAGCTTAGGAATACGAATTTATCCAACTCAAAGGATAAGATATGCATGGAAGCCTAAAAGCCATGCAACGTTCAGCCTGCTCCAGGAAGCTGATTCAGCCCAATTCATACAACTAAGGGAGAGGCAAAAGCACAGCAGGCACCAAGTCCATACAGCATATATGCAAGAAAACAAGCCAAGAATCCAACTGCCATAAATTTCTCTATATGAGGTACAGTTGCAAACACAAACTAACATGTTACATAGCAGTTGGCCAAAAAATTCTGTGGATCCCCTTAGGAGGAAAAGAGTTACCTGTTGCCCACAAGGTGACAACTGAGTGGCAACCAGTCCATGTGGAGGGGAGAAGCAATAATTGTAGGTATTAAAGGAAAAGTCCTGTCCTTCCCAAAGGACACATGGCCCTGCTCAAAGCAAACTGCCTTCTGTAGCTAGCTAAAAAGGCACAGGATCTGCAGCAGACACCTCCCAGCATTCTTAGTCTTGCTCAAGCTTAACATTATAGCCCATAGTTGTACTTTTGACTTTAATTGCTGTGAGTGTACAAAGCAGATAAGAGATGGAGTGAAATAATACAACTGAGGAAAAATGAAGAAATTCTTGCTTTAAATAAGATTTATAAACAGGAAGACTGGAAAAGATAAAACAACTTTGTACTCTGCTAAAGTGGTGCCTGTGCACATTACACACACCCCACAGAGCACCGAATGGAGGAGATCACTTCAGGCATTCATGTTTTCCTCTTTGTAGGAGGTAATACGCACTGAACAGACTCTTAACTCATACACAGTGTTAATAATTCCTCTGACAACCATAACATGCTAAACTGAATCTCAGCACCTCAGCAGGAGCAATTGGCTACACAAAGACAGGGCATGCACACACAGGAGTTTCAGAAAGAGATGCTGGTTACAAGGGACAACATGTACAACCTGTAGCTCTCCTCTACCTCCTTCTGTGAAGGAAAAAGAGAAGAAGGAGAGGAACAAAAGTTAATAGACCAGATTTCTTGCCATGAGCTCTGCAAAATTATTTCAGAAAGTGGGGTAAACATTTGCCACAAGTTGATAAAACATTTGTGCAGTGAAGTTTTCCCATGTGCTTTCAGGGACATACACCACTTCATTAAGCTCTACCAATTAATCTTGAGTTAAACTAATCAAATTTCATCCATAACTGCACATGCATTAGAACATATGCTTTTGAGAGCTGATTATTTTAGAGTTGTAGTTCCTGTTTTATTAACTCAAGAATTTCAATCAATCTTCATACAGAATTGGAGTTGCTATTTACCACACTGGAAGGAGAACCTGCATTTATTACAGGGAGGAACAGACTTGTTCGCCCTTTCCCCCAGAATGGATTCACTGACTGCATCTGAAGCAACCCCCCTCCTTCCGCCCTCGCCCCCTGTACATTTTGCCTGTTACGAGGGAACTGGTAGCTCCCACAGAACACATTTTGCTTTTGCAAATACCATAATGCAGAGAGATATTTTCTGGTTTGTAAATGTAGGCAATCCTCTGAGGAAAAAAAAAAAATCTAGAAGCCTCCTACACTAAATCTCATGTTTATGGATAGGCAGTTTCAAGGCTAGTAAAGTTATATGAGAGTCATACTCAAAACTTCCGGTACAGACATGGTATTTTTTAAGTCTTCCAGTCAGATAATTCAGTGACTGCATAGAAGAATCATATTACTCATTTGCATATGAAAGATGGAGGGGAAGGAGTATCTTCATGGCAACAAGGGCCACTCCAATTGGTTTAAAAGCTAAAATAGTTTTTGAAGTTACTGTCTATATGGGTGTAATTACACACATGCAGTCACTAAGACAGGGAAACAGAGAAGCTATTTTAACTCAATCACTAAGGAGAAGTCAGATTACTTTAGCAAATGAAGTGCTGGCTTGTAGCTAAAATAAAAACCCTGCCTTCCACCTTAAGGCATGCCCACATGGATATTGAGCAGGGAGAAAAGCCTCCAGATTGCTCCTTAGTGAGCAAACGGAGGAGAAAATGCAAGCAGCAGGACGCTGCTGTCTTCCACGTAACAGCCAGTGCTGCAGGAATGCCATGTTTTAACAGTCAGCTCTGCACAGACCTGCTGACCTGGAGAAGCTGAGGAAACTTGGGGTCCATCTCAGATTCAGATGGGAGAGTGCTTTTTTGGGCACAGGTACTTCTGACTGTTCCCCTCTGAAGTGGTATTCTATACCATCCTCCTGCCTGCCCCTTGCTTTTAAGCAAAACTTTCTCACCTAGGCTGCCCTAATTCCACTGCAAGTCCCCTGGTTTTGTCCTTTTTATTTTTGCAGTCACCCCAGACCCTTCAAGGCCAAGCCCCACCTCTCTTGATTTTGTCCCTGGGGTTGTTTCAGTGTGTCCCAGGTAGATCCAGACTTCCCTCATTCTTGGGTTTTTATCTCCTTTGTATTTTAACCAGATTCCTTCCTAATGTCTCCTGTGAAGTCTCCGAGCGCAGAAGATACAGAACACCTGGACTCGTGTCCCCTCTTGGGTCTGCCATGCCTCTCAGTCACCTCGAGCAGGGAAAGCCCTGCTCTAGCCCCCGGCTGGAAAACACTAAGGACAGATGGAGTCTCTGGCAGAGCAACAGCTCAACTGCAGCAAACTACCAGCAACCATATGCAAACTACACATTTTTTGAAGGCTTGTTCTCTTCGCTCGTTTGGGGTGGATTTTCCACAGAAAAATCCTTGACATAGACTAGCATTGCCAAATTTTAAGGCCTGAGGGCACTTGAGTTTCTCAAATATAGGTCAAACTTGTTTTTATACAAACCCAAAACAATGAATCTTGCATTAGACTAATTTTTGTGGGGAAAAAAGGGGATTATTTGGCTTAAATTCCATGCATATCTTTGATATCCAAGTAACTTCAGTTCAAAGCTGTTAAGGACAGTTTCAGGCCAAATATAAAGTTTGGCAAAGCTCTGAGCAACTGCATATAAAGATTTAAAATCTCCTGATTAGCTCTCATTACAGCAGGTGTGCTCACAGCATCATCAACAGTGACTAACTTGGTTAAACCCTGATCACAGAATTCTTTCACCATTCCAGTTTTGAGCAGTTAATTTACATGTACAAAAATCTCTACCATTTCAGGGCTTTTTTTAAACATACACAAAATCAAATCATTTTCATCTTCACTTACTTTTTTTCCTTTTTTTTTTCAAATTAAAACTTTAAAACCTTGCTCAAATTTTCAGGGGGTACTTTATTTTTTCTCTTTTGACTTCAAATTAAACACAACAATTATTTACATGCATCTGCCAAGTTCTAAATTGTTCTGGTAATTTGCATCTGCGTACAACTATAAATAATTTAAACCTTTATGGCAGTGCATCATCTCTGATTCACCAAAACACACAGATTTACCAACACCTTTAAAGTTACCATCCATTCCTTTGCTGCAGACTGCGGCCAAACATATTTAATAAAATACCTTCAACTGAATTTTCAAGCAGGAAAGAGTAATGCAGTGGTTTAGGCTCAGAACCAAAGAGCCAGGAGAACTGAGTTTTCAGTGGACCTCACCCAGGAACTTAAAAGCCTATTAAGAACAAATTATATTTCAAAAGTAAGACACAGGCACTCATCTGCAGCTAGGAAAAAAAGCAAGCCAGCAACCTTTCATTGCATTCTGAGTATTATGCTTTTTCCAAAGGAAGAAAATAAGAAGTTGGCTCAAAATTATTTTGAGTACTGCAAAGAAGCACATAAAACTGTTGCTTCACTTTCTCAGAAAATGCATGCCAAAACAACCCTATTTCAAACTGAATGAGCATAGGATTAATTTTGCCCTGTTCTACAGCCCTTGGCAGTACCGTCAGCCCCTTCTCTTGCTCTGGCTACTGCCAAGTGGTTATTCACCCACTGCTTCCTTGCCCGTCCTATGCGAGCACTGCTGCTCCAAATACATCCCTCAGCCTTTGCTCTGGACAGGAGTGCTCTTCCCTTCCCAGTTTCACCGCCTTGCCCTGATGGTCTGGGCTACTTTGTTTCCTGGCGTCTCCTGCAGGGCGACTTCCAAGCTCTCTGCCATTTCTCATCCCTTACCCAGTGTTTTCCACTACCCTTGACTCCATTTGACTCCTCCTGTCTGAAGAAGCACATTTCCTACATCGTGATTTCATTCTGTACTTCTTGTTGTGACTTCAGTTGTCCCATCTGCCATATAGATAATGCCTTTACGCCAAGTGTTAGACGTCTAAGTATCAACTCTTTGTCACATCACTAGATGATGTTCAGGAGAACGGAACAAGGGAGGCTCAGGAATGCCAGCCCACACTGTAGCCAGACCTAAGGCACTGAAGTCCAGCTGTGACCTTCCCTCTCCTTAATGTTTTGGCTCCCTCTCGCCTTGTGAGCATGCCTGTACTGCTCAAACCCTGCTGAGACGAGCAGCTTCCTCTCACATTCAGAAATAGGTTATTTCAATACTTTTGTGGCACTGTGGCAAATGCTAATCCAAATGACTGACTGTTCCCTCGGGTCCTAGAATTAGGACATATGTCCAGGACTCGAGCACTACGCAAACACCACCAAAAAAAGGAAAAAAATAAGATAATATAAAAATAGATTTCTGAATTTAAAAAAAAGAGAAGTTTCATCTGTACTATCTATACTTCAGTAATCTAAACATTCCCTTGAAACAAAAATATGTATATATCTGTGCCAAGCCTGCTGACAAACCCTGGTGTTTCAATCACTAAAAACCTATTATTCAAATCAATTCTACACTAAGGACCTCATATAAAATAAGAAAGCAAAGAGCTGATTACAAGCTTTATGATCTACATAACTCAGCAGGTCTCTGGTACAGAAGTCATATACAGATTGACAGATTTTTTCTTCACAGAAAAAGCACAGTCACTGGAAAAGACATGTAGAGTGAGACAATTCCTTCAATAGGAAAAACAACACTCTGATTATTCTGAGTAGCGTTCATGATCACAAGGAGAAAAGTGAACAAAATATTTGACACAGGGAGGCTTACAATAAGGATGTGATGATTTCAAGCTGTAGCTCCAATATCTACCACTCTTTAAACAGTCAAGCCTCTTCCCTTAACTGTAGTGATTGTGGCAGAGATGACACTGAGAAAGTTTTCTCACTGCCTGGAGAGGGAGGGGGCAGATGGACATACATTTCAAGGTTAGGTTTGGTTTTACCAAATCCAGACCGATCAAAATATGTCAGCTGTTTTGTATCTCCCACAATCTTAGGAATGGGTTAGCCAGCACTGCTCCACTGCTGTATCAGCTCACGTCTGCTGCAGTCAAACACTTCACTTCTGTGCTGGCAATAAGGGATGTAGCTCCACAGACATGGGAAACTTCTCATCTCATGGACAAGTTATGGAAACAATATCAAAACACAGGTCTCTACTTTTTATTGTTATTCTTATTTTTAAAGGTCTCTAGTAGGATAACATCTAGCAGTGATTAAACACTGAGAACTCCCACTTCGTGATGGAGCCACTTGAAGTCTGGATCCACCCAACTCCCAAAACTGCAAATCGAGCTACTTATAGCTCAAATGCACACTCTGTTATCACATGTCTTAACTATTATACTTAACAAGAAATCAAGTCACGAATTATGATGAAAAACCCTAACACCTGCTATTTTGAAGATGCACTGCAAATCTCCCTCGCTCTCTCAAAAAAAAAAAAAAAAAAGGGGAAGGTAAATTTCATTTTATTTGGGTTACACAAAAAATTTCAGGGTTTTTTGGTCAGTACTTTTGTCCGGATAC
>Ga0181612_110787_pt1 | contig 20871 bp, 11 predicted proteins | sample HoacroProtozoa21_FD_119630 | JGI IMG/M metagenome (GOLD analysis project Ga0181612, IMG submission 119630) | Hoatzin crop microbial communities from Cojedes, Venezuel. Combined Assembly of Gp0051906, Gp0051904, Gp0051908
ATAATTGCACCCATTGTTTAAAATCTGATGCAGTACTGACTGCAGTCAACAGAAAGATGGAAAGCTCCAGTCCTCTTTCGGTGAAGATATTCTGAGAACAATCATGAGTTCAAGGAGCTTCACATAAAATAGTAACTGCTCTCTTTTCAGATAGATTTTCACTTGCTTGTGTTACACTCTGTACAAAATGGAGTGAGGCAGTCAAATGATCCAAATAACAATAGGTGATTTTTCCCTATATATTTTTTTTCAGAACAATCTACATTGAAGTGAGGCAGCACCATTTATTTTTGACCTTATCCAACAAGCTCTCTCTGTGACTTTTTTTTCTCAAATGTTCAAAATCTTGAAGCTGTGAATTGAGAGAAAATACTGTTAGTAACAAAGAGTCTCTAACTAATCTTTCCAGAATTTGTTCTAGTGAGACATCTAGCTGCTCTTGTGCGCTAGTATCACTGTAAAGCAGAAATAAAATGGTTGCAGCCAAAGCTGAAAGTTTCAGATGCAATTAGGAATAATTATGTTTTTATTTATCAGCAAGAGTAAACTGACCGATCACATCCTTGTCGGGGGTCCTTTAAGTCTAATACACGCCTAAAATCAGATGCACAGTTCCAGCAAAAATAATCAGATTATTCTTGTCCTTAAGAGTTAAGTGCTTTTCTGGAGTAGGATCTGTGTAAGAGAAAAAGAGCCAAGTCTACCCAGCTGCAAGCCTAACGAGCTTACGCCAGGTTTGAATCTACTCCAGGAAAGATAAATGGCTGCATATCCATAATTTACAGGACTATAAATATCAAGGAAGCTGCTGATGTCATACTGGAGTGCACAGTCCTCCATCAGGTAACATTTCTGTTGGCTGTGAGATTAGTGACTTTTAGAAAAGGACTACAGGACTGAGTTGTCATAGCTTATTTTAGAATTTTCTCATTAAAACCCCATATGTCCCAGCTACTATCAGTTCATTCTAACAGTGCTTTTTTATTACACGGTGTGACTGTACCAGCTTCAGCATTTGAAAGATTAAATGCTGTCTATCATGTTATCCACATGGGTCTTTGCAGTGGACCCTTTACTGAGATTGCTGAGGGCTGAATTTTGGCCTGACCCATGCAGTTGTTGGGCACACAACAGAAGTGTGGCACCTGGAGGGGAAGACAGACACAAGAGGGGCAAAGGAGCAAATAATATTTTGAGCTCATTCATGGTCTGAAGTTACTAAATCTTAATTAGTTAATGACTGCTTTGGTTCCTGTTCTTGACATGTTCAAACTGTGCCTCCAAAAGAGAACATAAGAGGTCAAAACCCAAGACTTTACTTCTTCATTATACGGATGAAGTTTTAAAAAGTCCAGGGCTTTTATTCTGAAATTTATTATGCATTTTTTATTTTGGCAGGTCTGAGATAAACCAGCAAACATACTAATGAAGAGAAGAACTGTCCTGAGGAAATACCTCCTATTAGTTAATAAGCAGACACAGTGGCCTGGATTAGGAAGGAACATGACAGCATTGTTGAAAATGAAGATGTGTATCTTAAGCGAAGCCAATGGGTTCACAGAAGCCAGGGCTGTGTAACTTGCTGCTGCACATCAGGATTCCAAGAGAGGAAATGAACATTATGCATGGTGAGAGCAGTAATACACCAGGGTGAGATAAATTTATTTCTTAACTGCATTTCACCTTACAAATTTTAAAGTAGCATTTCAGTACTGACAGAGACTCCAAAAGATCAGCTGTCTGATGCAATGCTGCCTTCCAAATGGAAAGATGATTGTCAGCTCTCTGGTTCTCTAAGTTTTATCTTCATTGATAAATAAATGTTAAGTTGTCAGTGTTGACAAAAGCCCTCTTTTTAACTGGATATGTGAACTGGACCTTACATAACCTGGCAACGTACTATCATCCCTGGACCTTGCCACTCAGATAAAACCATCTTGGCTCCTTCAGGAATGCGGGTGTTCAGTGTCTACATTTTTGCTACTTGAAGGGGAAGATCATAGACATATATGCTCTGATACAAAGACAGAAAATCTTCCAAAGTTTTGGTTCAGTAGGAATTTGCCCAAAATAGGCATAACTAAGGAAACCACATTTGAACCCAACCAGATAAAGTTGCATAGCTCACACACTGTCCCATTGGAACAGATTTGTCCATAGGTCTGGAGGAAGATCTCGCCAAGTCCACTGAGAGCTGTTTGTGAGACACCAGGGCAAGGCCAAGAAGCCCCTTAACTGAGGAACACTGCTGTCACTCAGTGTCTCCATGGGCTTCCTGGTGAAAAGGAGTTTGAGATGTAACTAAAGAGGCTGTGCCAACAGCTGCCCAATCTTTCTTCACTCATGGTGGGTCCACGAGTAGAAGGAAATTGCAAGCATTGTCTCTTTTTTGAACAGAGATCTAAGATACATTCTAATAGAATCTCAACGGCTGTGAAAGCCAGAGTTCATGAACTGCATATTTTTCCTTCCTCTTTGTTTTGTCTTCTGGATTTCTTTTTAGCTGTTGATTTATCTCTAGCTGGGAAATCTCCCAGTCTTTTTAAATACTTAAATTTTTGTTGTGGAATTGTTGCAGGTCTGTATGAGGGTCAGTCAAAGTTCCCATCACAACAAATAATACTGCAGACACTCCTCCTTCAGCCTCAGAACAGCTTCAGCTGTTCCCTACAGAGATGATGGTTCCAACCTGGTCCCAAGTCCTTGCCATCACCCTAATGCTACCAGTGCTCAGTCCTACACAGGAGGTGGCAGGTTGTCCAGTGAACTGTCTTAACCCAGAAGTACTTAGGACAGCCAAAACAGAGTGGGGAGTTTCACATATATGTCATTGCTAACTTAGCTTATTTCATGGGAAGTGCTCACATGATGGGCCACCAGAAGATCTGAAAAAAGGCATACCTTCTAGCAGAAGAATGGTGACAAGCAGCTGAGGGACCACAAGGGCAGATCCCATCTCCCTCAACATAGCTGGAATGGGAGAGGACCTATGTCCACAGCCAAATGGTCCCTCTGTTTGAAACAATCCTAAGCATTCACTAGAGACAGGTCAGCCTTCCCCTCACTCACAACATGCTGCTGCCTTCTCATGCCTCATCGGGATGCTTTTGAGCTCGTTGGTCCTCTATCTGTAAGATATACTTCACAAGTTAAAGAAGGACTGAAATAGAACCTGGTTTATGGCTTGTTTTAATAGTCCATGGAGTTCTGAAAAGACAGCTTCTGGGAAAAAAAGATTACCAAATTCTGCTCATCAAGAGTGCTCTCCTGGTGTCTGTTGTGTAATACCACTGCTTGATGGGGTTCCAGGAGGCAAAATTGTCACAACCAGAACGGAGTTCAAAGAAGGGAGACTCATATTTGGCGTGGTCTTGATTTGATAGCTGCATTGCTTAATTCCTAATTTATTTTGATGTTAGTTTTAATGGCCCAGACTGAGTGCTAGTCTGAGGTTTTTTTGCTGGATGTTGATGGATTTAAGTTGTTGGGGTTTTCTTTTTGTTCTTTTTATCTATTTTGTTATATCAGTTTGTTTAACTAATAAAATAAAGTTATTAATGAAGTTAAATCATTTCTGTCATTGAACAAAATGAACCTTTAAAGAACTGAGTAGATATCATCCAGCCAATTCAAAAGCCTATATTTAAATCTTACTTCATAAACTCATTTAAATCACATGTTCTTACATGTTCTGTTGCTTGAAAGTTGTTTCCTTTGAAACTTTCCTTTTTATGCTTCCATGCAGGAAATAATGATAAACTTGTTTATTTCATTTGTCAGTTTTGTGTTTCTGAATTTCTTCATCAAATCTGTTATCTTCCTTAAGTATTCAATCCTTGCCCAAGTTATGCGCAGAGAGGGGAATGGTTTTACTGCCATACATGCAGTTCTGGAAAGCAAGACAAGAAAAGAGCAAGCAGAGGTGCTGGCTTCTGAGAACTACAGGAAAAAGAAGACATTAAATGGGCATTTTATTTTGGAGACAATCCCTGCAGGATGAGAAAGCCAAATATTTTTAGGATCATGGGATAATTCAGGTTGGAACAGACCTTTGGAGGTCAACTGGTTCAACTTTTCCAGTCCAGTGATGCATCACAGACAAATACTTGCTTATCACTTACTGCTTTCTCAGCTTTTTATTTTCCTTAGTTAACTCTACCTTCTATCATTTTTGGCCTGAGCAAGTCATCAGCATTTGCATAATATGAGTACATTTTACTTATTGGAATTGGAAGCAGCTAATTAGAAACAAACAATCTGTGGACTGGAAATCTACTGAAATAAGCAATAAGGCTAATTTTCAAATGTGCTTGTGAAGGGGACCCCAATACATGTGGGAGCTTCTCTCTTCTTGAGCAGTGTGGCGTTCTTCAAATTCTTCAGGATTCCCAAAGGGGAAGAGGACGATAGGGCCCAGACAGCAACAAGCCCAGATGAAGCAGAGCAACAGCTTTTCACAGCTCCAGTTTGAAGTGGAGGGAAGGCTGGAAATCCTCAGTCTGCCTCCAAGCAGAAAGAGTTAGGTTAAGAAGAAGTAGATGATAACTGGTTGAGAAATGCGCAACTTCAGAATGCTTTTATCATGCCATCATTCTCTAGCAATGAATCTCTCCAGTTCTTTCCCTAAGAGGGGAGACATTTTCTACTATGTAAGCACTGGTAGGGTTATCCATAACTTTTATTCTTTGGAAAAGACAAGAAATGCTGTATATAGATTCAAATAAGCCAGCCTTATTTGCTGACCCCTGGTTTTCACCAAGTATAGATATCTTTTCGTTTCCAAGGTCTACTTTACTGGTATTGTTCCTACTGCTGTAATGGAGAGTCTTCAGAGATGAATACCAAAGTTAACTCCATTTTCATGAAAGTAGCAGGGAGCAGGTACAAGTATAGTGTAAATGAAGTTGCCAAGCTTACTACTGACCAATGCTAGGATGAAACCTCCTGGCAAGTCTCTGCTTGAGCAGTCCATGAGCAGATGGAAGGTACCAGAAGCATTCAACAATGTGCACTGACCCTCAGTTAGTGAAGCAAGGCTGTCAAGCAAAACTGGGCAAACTGCACCCCCATGATTTTATTTTGTATTGTGTAGGTCAGACTTGGTGTTTCTGTTTATGTGGCTGCCAGCCAAAAGTGTTTAAAAGGCCTTTTCAGACTGTAGCAAGGAAAAATATTCCCTTCCCTACTTGAACATGGGGGTCTAACAGACTCACTCTTTCTATTTAGGTGGCATAAATTTGGGATTAGGACTGCCCACTTCCTTAGTGCTTGCACAGTTTATATCACAAATACAAATTGATTAATGCCTAGGACTCCACACACAGAACCAGTCCAAGTTTAATAATGATTGTAACAGGACTTTAGCAGTCATTAACCATGAGTATTTATTTCTACTGTAAGTTTTCTTTCCCATGCAAAACATACATACATGTGGATGCATTTTTAAGGAGTTGGGAACTATTCAAAACAAGAGTTATTTTGAGAGTTAGGAAATAGCTTGTCTGGCGGCTGCCAAGTGATTTTGGAATAACTCTTTGCATGATGGAGTTGAGGGGAAAATGGAGATAAAAACATCAGTCCTTCAGTTCAAGGAGACTAGATGCTTAAAAGAAAAAAAGAAAAAAGCAAGCATTCCACCTTCTCACGTTTCCGCATCCAGATCCCCCTTTATTTTCTATGCTGAAGCTGGACAGAGGAGCTTCAGCCACATTCTGTGCCCCTTGGCAAGCCAGACAAAAAAAGCAAGCAGCTCTTGTCCTCTATTTTCCCCTCCTCCACCTTATGCAGGTTTGAAAGAGAGAATGAACATGTGTAATGATGGGCATGTGGAAATGTCATTAGTCATATTTAGATAAGTTTATAAACGCACAAAGTAGCTCTCAGGGCCAGACAGAGGGTTGAGGTGAAACATCTGAACTGCATCCAAAGCTAGGGACTTTCAATTGGTGTAAATCAGGTATTGTGGTACGTTCTGATTCTGTGATTCTGTGATTCTGTGATTCTGTTCTAGCTGAGGCTTCAGTACCAGGACTCATCTACAGACTCTGTAAAGTTCCGGACTTATATTTAGGGTATTATAAAATGTTCATAAATAGCTGCAATATGTGACCACTGAGTAACAGTGAAATGCAACCCTCCCTTAGACTCATGTTCTGCTTGCTTTATGTTTTAAAACAGGAAAAAAAGGATCTTTTCCTTTACCTTCAGCACACTTTGTTCTTTCTCCACAGGGTGAGTAGCTAGCAAATTGCTCACAGGGGCAACTGAGAGATGGAAACTCATAGGATGGGTAAAGCCATCCGTGCTGAAGACTTGCCTCCAGCCTTGCACAAAATGAACGTTGCATAGATACTTAAGTTTTTATGAGCCTTGATGCTGCTTTAACTTAATATCTTGGACTAAATTAGGGAGTAAAACAACAAAAGCAACCCATCGCCCTTCCTTTCCTTTCTTCTCGCTCTTGAAAACCAACAGGCATTTTTGGAGAGAAGGTATGATAAAATTGTGCTTTCGTGGTGCTTACCTGAGGCCAGGACAATATGTTGGAACTTCTCTACAATAATATTTTCATCTGAAAGCACCTAAAAATAGAAAAGATTGGACATTAATAGTTATAAACATTACAATATAAAACTGTTAAAAGTCCAAGTCATGCCATCCGTAAGTGTTTTGCCTTACAGATATTATTATACACTCTAAACCAAATCTTGGTGACTTCTTGTCTCCCAAAACTATCCTTTTTCCCCCAAACAAAAAAAAAATGATTCTGAAGGTGGATGATACATTTAGGACTGTTAAACCAAGCAATACTCTGGACAAATTAACTTTGAAATATGTGTTTAGGCAGTCAGATTTTCAGAGAAATTGTTTTTGAAAATGCTCTCCTTTCCTCCCCCAAAGTTATCCAAAAATTAAGCTCTGGGATAAAGTTTATCAGTATAAAGTTTCCAAAGGTTTTCAATGGAAAAAGGGAAGAGGAGGAAAGAGAAAGAGTTTAGGACTGAAAGAAAAGCAAGCAAGCAAGCCTTTAAAAATTGTTCTTGAACATGAGGTGAATGGCTACTACTTGGTCAAGCTAACCAATCATCTCTACTCCTTGATCCAATGGTTAAATTAACTCCTTTGCTTTGCCATTAATGGGAAACAGCTTACTCGGATGTTGCTGCAGAGCCAAAAGTCAGGGAGAAGAGACATATTCTAATTCTGCAAGCACGTAGCAGGACGAGAAGCGACATACTCTGACTCTGCAAGTGTGTAGGAACAGGCATGTAGGACCTCAAAACAAATCTCAACAAGTCCTTTCACCTGGCATTGTCAGGCCAGGGGGAGATGCTACACTGTGGGAAGCCCACTGCAAGGCATTTTGTGTTATCAGAACGAGGCTCCACGTGTGAAATCTGACCTGTAGTAGTCAGAGCCCTGCCAGAAATTGTGGGGACAGTTGGTGTGGGGTCTGATTCAGGCCCAGCGTGCTGCTTACACAGTGAAGAACTCCTAGCCCTAGCAGCTGCAACCTATTTTCACAAATATGTGACAAGTTCCTTTGGCTTCCTGCCAGTTTGAGCTGTACCCAACACGTCTTCTGTCCTTGCCCTACCTCCACAATCTTTTGTAGCTGCTGCTTGAAACTTAAGACATGTACCAAATGAAGCTCCTTTCCTCCCCTCAATGTGCAGCATCCCACCCCAATTAATTAACCCAACAGTGGCTTCATCTCTACGAAGCTGTGACTTCCCACACTTTATCCCCCTCATTCAGCTTAAAGACATCAGCACATTCCTGACTTCATCACTTGTTAACTCCCTTTTGCTAATGGCCAGTGCATCCTCTTTCGCTGGCCTGCTCTGATTTGATATAATTATAACTCTCACGCAAAAAGTTTTGAAGACTGTTTATGTGCTATTATGGCACACAAAAATGCCAAAGCTGTGTTTTAGCACTGCACAGGTATCCAGAATTGAGAGGCTTTCAGACCTTCTCAAGCTGTGTTGCCATGCTGTCCTTCTTGCAAGCACCTGATATATAGCAGCAAAGCCTGAGTGAGAGCAAGACCTCTGCTGTTTTCTGTTTGCTTACCAAAGGTTAATCCTTTGGCAAAGTGCCAGAGGATTTAATGAAGGTGGCAACAGCATTATTATACAAAAACATCAAGTGAAAAGTTTCATTCAGTGGCTAGTCCAAAAAAAGAAAAAAAACATGCAATGGAGCAGAACGATGTGCCTCCAAGCAGATTTTTAGCTATGCCACCAATCTGTAGAAATTATGATACTTAAAAAATATATTTACAGAATTTAACTCTGTATTTTACAATGATAGAAAGTATTTCAAGAATCACAGTGTTCTCCAGAGGTCATCAGCAACACTCCCCTGCCTAAGTACAGGCTCAATTACGTTTGTTTCATTCCAGACACTGGCTGGTTCAACAGGTCCTCAAAACCCATCACTGATGAGGATCCCCCAGTCTTCTTTCAACAGAATTCTCCCCTTTTCCTGATACAGATTGCGAAGTGTTTAGCATTGCGTTTAACAGAGAGATCTTAAGCTGTTTCCTCAAAGAATCTAGTGCGGAGTTTGACAGAGAGCAGCAATAGCTGTTTAGAGAAGTCTGGAGGACAGGAAGCTAGGAAACAGTCAAGGCATCAAACACTGAAAAAAACCAAGGCATTAATATTCTACAAAATGTCAGGCATATCCAGCTTGGAAATTCAGAGGTAGTATACCAATGTCTAGCTGTTCACTTGACTCCAAACCTCTTTGATTAAAAGTATTTAGATGATCAGACAATAACAAGCATTCACACAAGATTTCTTTCAGCAATCTTCACATTCAACTATAATAAAAACTACTTCACCTGAAGTAATCAAAACTAAAGTTCCTGGATTTGGGAATGTTTTAAGGTAAAAAATGAGTTCTTGGTCCTTTTCACACTACGCAAAAATACTCCAACCGTTTCTTCAATTGGTATAACCAAACATATTGTGCTCTCACTTAATGCATACGCGACATTCTTCTAGCTGATTTTTTCACCAGTTTACAAGAAAATCTAAAGAAGTCAATATTTGTTTCTAAATCAATAATTTTGAATTAGCACAGCTATACAGCCCTATAATCACTGAAGGCTGTACCTAAGCAACATGTTTGCTTATCTCATTTTCTCCTCTTACAGAACTAATTATATTCACACTTGAAAGTCACTTCAAAATCAATTGAATAGATGGCATTTTAAAGCAGTTGCTAGAGCTTATGTTTAATAGGTATTTTAGTACATGACTTGTTCATCACCAAGCCAAATGGTCCACACTACTCCAGTGCTTTCTGTCACTCCCTGTGTTCGAAGGACTCTTCGTTTCATACAACATCACTCACTGTATTTCTCAGCTCTCTATTACAGTTTTGCAGGTATTTATCACATCAATGTCACCACACCAAGTCGGTTCTGTTATTAGCCTTCCTTTTTGCTGTGGGATCTCTAAGGTGCCTGCGGGGGAACAAACTGATTCTGAATAGGATCTCCTCAAGCCATTCCTTTTCTTTCCTTTAAGCCCCAGTTTCTGCCAAGGGCTGGATTGGAAGGAGGAAGAAACACATATGGGAAAGCTAGCGGTCCTGCCTGCTGGTTTTTAAAAAGCCTGCAGACAGCTGTAAATTAGAGCAGCCTCTGTCTGTTATATTTTACAGCGATGTTCCTTTGAGCAAGCAAAAACCCAAAGATGAGAAGATGCTGCTCACTTTGGGTTGTGAATAGAGGGGCATCACAGAGCTTTAACCCAAACACTCTGAGCAATTTTTTTTCTCCCTTCTTCTAAGACAAGAGATTGCCAGGACAAAGCTGTGAGGGCTGAGTCATCAAACATTTACACCTTTCACCCTGAAATTCCCTCTGTTTCTAGCATCTCCTGTGATGTTTCTCAGAAATTACTGCACTCGTGGTCCCACCAGTTGTGCCAGGAACCAGGGCTGCAGGAACAGGTCAGCAGCTGCCATGCAGTTTGGGGAAAGCTTCTGAAATGGAGAAGGTATGTCTAGACTGAAGGTCCACATCTCAGCTCCCAAACACTAGCTGTCAGGTATTGAACACAGCTCCACTTTGTTTTACACTCCAGGCAGCCAAGATATTTACCCCTCCAGCCATGTCCCTTTTGAACTGCTGGAACATTCGATTTTGTATGTAGTTGCTACAACCATATTTATCGTATGATACTGCAGAGACCACCAGTCAGAAAGCTTTTACTGATGGGCATTTCACATCCATAGAGTGAAAATGAAGCCCATGCCCCCAAAATCCTTGCTTATAGTCTTGGTAGATTTTATCCTATGAATAGTCCTTCACGTTTGTACTTCATTCTTCTTCCTTTGAAACCAGTGGCAAAATTTCTAACTAAATAAGAGTTCCATATTGTTCACCACAATTGGATTCAACAGTAAGAAAAGCTTTCAACATACCTGTTACATACATTTACTAGGAAGCAAAAGCTGAGTTTGACTTCTGATGGTCAGTATGTTGCCTCTTCATTGTAAAATGTGAGTAACAATAACATAAACCAGCCCTGTTTAAACTCTTGTTTATAAAATTCAAGTAGTATTACATTTTTTTTAATAGCTGGCCTAGAAAAAGCATTAAAGTAGCTTTCATACAACCCACAATGCCAAAAAATAAATGCAATTCTGCACATTCTTTCTTGAGAGCATCCACAAATGACGTGCAAGGCATACACATTGGCCGGAGGCCATAAGCAAAAGCATTGTGTTAAAACTTTGTATGACATCAAGCCAAAAAGCTACTTAGCATTTGTATCTCAGATCTCAACTGAATTATGAATTAAATAACCAAAGCAAAACAAAAACCATACAGCACACTGCATCGCACAACTTTGGTTATACACACGCACACACATACACACACACACACACGTGCACACATGGTGTGGATCTGCAGTGATTGATAGAACCTCAGTGTGTGTATATGTGTGTGTGCATGTGTCTGTGTGCGCACACACACAAATATAAGACAGAGAGAGAAAAAGAGAAATTTTTAGAGGATATATTCGGAATAAAGCACACTCCCTTTGCCAACAAGTTGGTGATATTCCGGATGGGCTCCCTCTGGTGTTGAGAAGACAATGTATTTCCCCATTCAACCTGATTTCTTTGAGTCCATCAATAAGGGTGTTAAAAAGTGCCAAATGTAGTCATGGCATTATTATGGCAGAGTCCTTTATTTCACATAGACCCTTATGTATGGGATAGTATAGCTTTTCTGTTATCTCTCATCCAGTGTTCATGAATACTGTATATAGCATATGCATGTATATACACAAATGTATGTATATATAAATCTGTGCACTTTGGTACACTCAAACAGCTTTCCATGCATGTACAGACCACTTCTAACCCAGAGAGATGCTGAAAAGTAATATTGTGAAACCTGTCACCCGTAAATTGGCTATGTAACTATTCACAGCTAAAGATGAGCAACCGAACGCCCCGAGAGTGGCAGGCCTTGCAACAGCCATGATCTCCAACCCGTGCAGCATTTTCATAATTCCTCTTAAGCTCAAATCATGCCAAGACTCTTTCTGGGACCTGTGCACTTGTGCGAGTCCAGCCTAGAAACCATGTGTGGCATGCCAGCAAATGTGTGAATACACAGTTATCTGTTTATCTGCTAAATTCTTGATTTTTTGAAACCTAGGACCCAGCAATACTTGGAAGCATTGTGGCACAGGCAATGCGTGAAATATTTTTTGCCATGAACATTAACTAGACACTTTGACCTTAATCTTCTTCCACCTTATCGACCACCCATTTACCACCGTCGGCTACACCTAAGGCAGTAGTCCTGTAGGCTACCCTGTCCTGAGCTGCACAGCTATCATTCAACATGAGAGTGCAAGTACCATCCTTTACAGTATTTCCGGGACGGTAAACGCTTGACTTAGTCACCTGGATGCCCTTTTGACATAAGCCTGTTTGTTTTTTGATGCAAACCCTTCCTTGGAAAAACATCACCTACCTTTTTATCCTGAGATGCCAGGAGGTGGAAGCAGGGTGACCCCAGCTTGGCTTGCTGGAAGATCGTGACCCCCTTGCAGCCACGGCACATCTCTCCCCGGCTGAAGTTTGCAACAGAGCTGGGACACTTTTTGCAGAATGAAATAGAAGGGAGAAGGAGATGAGAAATACACATTTCTAGTGGGTGTTCACAGATGCTTACTGACAGCAGAGGAGTAAGCAGACCAGTCTCAGCTCCCAGCCCAAGAGACAGTATGTCCTCGTGGTCCCAGACCTCTGCTCCTGCTCCCAGCTTGCCCAACTTCTCCTCTCCTCCCCCCCAATTCCTGCAAGCCCTCCCTCTCCATTTCATTCCTCCCTTCCAGCCCGTGGCTCATTCATTGCCACCCACATCCTGGCTCCTGCCTCCTCCATCCTCACACGCTGCACGGATACACGTCAGCAACACAACACTTGGGCCAGATCCCAGGCCTGGTAAAAGCAGGGGAAAAACTCACATTCATTATAGTGGCCTTCTTGGACCAGGTCCTGAACGTACAAAAGCCAAGCTGGTGTTAATTTTCCTTTCCCTCAGACAGTGCTGTTAGAGTTGGCATGTTCTCCTTCAACCGGCGAAACAAGAAGCAGGGGGTGGGAGCTGGGGGAGCAGGAGCAGGGGAAAAACAGAAAGAATACGTAAAAGCAATGATTGCACACATGTGCTCTGAATTCTTCAGCTCAGATTGATGTTTTCCTGTGAATTTCATTGGCTGCCTTCTGGTTTCGGCCAGATGACCAGTTACATTTCAGGACAGCTATAAAGTTGAATCTAAATTAAATGTTTGGACAACAGGAGTCAATGTATGTGAACTATTCCAGAAAATTATTAAATCCACAAAAAACACTGGAACTTCTAATTGCAGAGCATAATAATTACTATTGTTAATTCATATGTAATATTAATTCCTACTGCATCAACTCGGCTGACAAAAAAAACACCAAACCATCCCCTTGTAACTTTAAAAAGTAAGTTGTCCCTGCATCTCCATCACATGGATAGCAACACAGCATTTCTCAATGAAAGATCTAGCATCACGAGCTGGAACATCTACAGGGTTTCAATGCAAATGAGTTAAATTTATATTTGCTTTTTATTTAACTGTTCTCCCTCCTCAGCACCAAGCTGTTGTCAAGCAGCACCGAAAGAGAAAACTGTGCTAGTGTTTATAGTGGTAGGACTATATTTGAGTCCCAAAGGTGAAAGTAGGCTTTTTACTGCTGTCTTCACTTGAGTGTGGATTTAGTCCTTTATACCAAGCTGTCTGCTTAGTTACGTTGGTAGATTGGCTCTGGTGCAGCCAGTTTATCGTCATGGAAGTGTCAGCATGATCCACCTAAGGGCCAGGTTCTCCCCTTCCTGCCCCCCATCTGAACTGATCTTAAATAGCCACTGAGAATTCATCTTCCACAAAGGAAAACTCCCAGCTGGCATCAACCCAGCACAGCTACTTCCCAGGCCAGCTACTCTCCTTGCTCCGAGTGGGAGAGGACTCATGGCACAGGGCATTTTCTCATGCCTTGCCATTTCTTCACTGGCTTGTGGCATAATCCACTGGGGAAAACTTCCCGGATCCAACTCACAGTCTGTCCTGGCCTCACAAGCTAGCAGGACTAAGCACCACAAGAGAGAAATGTGGAGGGCAGCTCCTCTTGCCTGAGGACAGCTATGCATGGGAGCAAAGAGGTCTGAATGCCAACTCCTGCCTCTGTTACCAAACGTCTGATCTACCCCACACTCTGCATCCCCAGAGGTCGAGCAACCAGGGCAAGGCAGCCGATCCCTGACTGCTCTTATGTCCCCACTCTGGCCTTCACAAGACTGTGGCTTTTTGAATTAGGAAAATAGGCCACGAGAAGAGGTAGTGCCATAAAGGGTTATGGAGTTGTATTTCACTGTTTAAATACTTTCACTGCTGCTTTTCTTCCAGCAAGTCTTTTGAAAGCCTTCTTTCAATTTCCAGACCGGCCTCTCCCAGTGGAAGGTGCACCAGTGCCTGGAGCAGATACCAGTTCAGGGATGAAGCGCATATGCTTTGTTCTTTCTCCTGGTCTTTGATCTTTGATTCTCTCTCTTTTCTCAGATTCGTCAAGATCTTTCCATCAAAGACTCTTAAAGAATTAAGTCTCAAGGAATACGCAGGATACTCTTCTCAGTGCCAATTCAGTTTCTGTTACAAGAATGACACACTGCAGGCTCAAAACTTTCTGGTCTTCCCTTCACCTCAGCTGAGGACAGAAGGAAAGGAGCCTTCCCACAGAGATTAGCCAGCCCAGCCATCAAGCAGTGGAGGGCTAGATAAATCCCAGTTTTCCCAGATTACAGGAAAAAAAGGGCAGAGTATTTGTGATCAAAGGGGACAAGGCTCAGGAGAGAAGTTATTGGTGTACAAGTTGCTGGCAGCAGCTAAATCCATAGCTGAGGAGCACAGGCCAGGAAGCATAATGATAACTAGGCAATTAAAAAATTATATGTAAGGAGAAAATGAAAATGTTATACGTAATCAGATCAGAAAGCGTCATCTGAAGAAAATGGGGTTCTGTGGCAGTGGATGTTCCCTTAGAAAGGGTAAAGTTACAAAATACTGTCAGAGAGAAAAATTAAATATGCAAATTGCGGGTATTTGGCTGTGCTTTATCATCTCAATCCACCTCTGCCATTTTCTCATGCTTCCCTGGGTCTGGACAGTGTTTGACAGAGCATCCTCAGGAAAGCGGTCATCACACCAGAGAAACATCATGTAATATCATGAAAACACCTTTTAGAAACAGATCTCAAGTCCCTTTATCAATTGTAATTCATAAGTTTGTGACACTAGAAGTATGATATCCGAATTCACTTTGGCCCCTCATGCTTGCTGAATTCTCTTTGCAAATAAAATATTTTGGTTTAATTCAGTGGACAACAATGGCAAATGTGGGTTCTCTGCAATTCTGAGAAACAGGACATTTCTTATTTAAAAATGTATCCAGAGATCCTTAAAAGAACCTAGTGGGAGTTACGTTTCCACAGGTATTGGAAAATCATATGCCTGTAACTCAAATCACAGCAAATGTAAACAGCTGTATCTGGAGTGACAGCAAATTATAATCCATTTCTCAGAAAACATTTACATGACTCTGTTTAGACCCCATTTCTGCTCAGGAGGCAAGCTGAATGAAAAATATCGCTAAGTGTTATATATGTGCCTAATTACTGCCCCATTCTCCGAGCTGACTCTTGGTGGAAACCTAGGGTTACAAAGGCACAGCAAGGACAAGAGCCAGCAGCTGGGAATTGAAGCTCAGCAAATCCAAACTGAAGCACGATGGAAATTTTCTAACAAACAGGGTAACTGACCATAAGAACAGTTCATGGAGAGTCGTGACGAATTCTCTCCACCACTCACAATTCTTCAATCTGGACTGGATGTTTTTCCAGTAGATAGACCAAACAAGAACTGAGTCAGAGAAAGCTAAAGCCCTGGGTTGTAGCAGGGGTCAGACAAGAGGATACCAAAGGCCTCTTTTGGCCTTATAGTCTTTGAGTCTCCTAAATAAAAAGTTAAGGGTTTGCAGATCACAGGATAAATCCTATTCTATTTCAGGCTGCTTTCAAACTTGGGCAATGAAAGAAGAGGGAAAATAAACAGATGCTGTAAGACAAAATCATCTGAGTGATGAACAAAAAGCCCTATCCATGCATCAAGTGTGGCAGAACATCTTTCCATCTGTCTTATCAGTGATCTGGTTTACTTTGGCCTATTTGTCAGTGGCAGAAAAAGAAAACAGCCTCAAATCCTGATAACTGTATAGGACTGATTGTATCATGCAGTGATAATGAATTTGAATAGCTCTATTAGGATAGCAGTGTGGCCTGAAACATCCCTCCCCTTTTCACGGATAGTGGCTTTTCTGAGTTGCCCCTTATCTAACAGGAGGGTGTTTTTCCAGGGCACAAATTCTTTAAAAGCAGAGAAGTATTAAGGGATTCCTTCCTTGCTTGACAGGGGTTACCTCCCCTCGGTCATGCCAATTTGATGGCTGGGGCAGCTGAACTCCAAACCAGACCTGGGGAATGGTCTAATTAAAAAAAAAAAAAAAAAAGGCAAGAAAAGAGACATCTTTCTCCATTGTTTTGAAAGCACTATGACGAATCTAGCTGGGAGCACAGCCACCCAAACAGTTGACTCATCACAGCAGAGCCGTCTGTGAACTCCAGCACTGCAGGGAGGAGGACAGGAAGGAGCTGTGAAGGCAAAAAGGGTGGTGAGGATCTCTTCAAGTGGGTCTGCCACCACAGGCTTTGGCATGTGGAAGAACCATGTCCAGGGCTGCAAAATGCACTGCTTTATAAGGGTTTGCTCAGAGGAGGGCTCGTTTTGGACTTTTGTGGGGCCTTGGAAGCTGATGCCTCATGGCCCATTTAATTTGTTGATGTTTTCCTGTCATAAATTCCCCATCATGCATTTTCTGAAAGAGGAGGAATTGCTCAGAAATGTTAAAAAGGCCGGGAGAATATGTGGATGTTCCACCCAGCTCCCTGACAGCCCCTGTTATTCTGCCCCTTGTGTTCCCATCTCCACACCACCAGCATGCACAGCCAGGAACTGTGACATTTATGGGGGAAGGGAACACTTGGCAGAAAAATTTCTGAATGTCTCTTAAGTACCTGCTTGAAGATAAGAAGGAAGAAGGAAATGGAATTTTTCACTACTTGGACCTGCATTTTCAGGATCCTTTTGATGATTTCAATCCCCAAACATAGTGTATTCCTTGAGCAGTGACGACATTTAGTAGATTGGTGCCACAAACAGGCTGGGCATACCTCTGAAAGTCTTGTAAGGATCAAAATTAAATCCATTGATTGCAACAGAGAGTTTTGTGTGAGTAAACCCCAAAGAAATTCAGGATGCAGGCTGTGTCTTTGTGTCAGATATTGAATAAAATTGCTATGAGAGTCCTCATCTAGACAAGCTAAGATGGAATGGATGGGACAGAAAGACACTGGATGAAAGAAAACCTATTCTTACACTCTTTTTGAGAGGGGAAGTTAATGCGCAATGCAGCTATGCATGATTTACTTATGACCACATTGCACATGTCTGGGCATTAGGATGTGAACCTATATTTCTTAAATGCCAACGCAGTGCCAGAACCACAGCACTCACATTCAGAAAACTTTCCAGGGATGGTAGACTGACCCATTGCAGTTTCATCGCAAAAATGAAAAATTACAACCCACTATTGGCACCAAACCTTCAGACACGTCTACATGAAGTTCAAGTTCACATCAAACACTTGAAATATTGCCATGGTTGTTGGTGGGAGTACATAGAAGCAAACAGTCTGGTACTCTCTTTCTAGTGGTGCCCTGTCTCTTAGGTGTCAGAATAAGGACTAAAACCACCTATCAGATCAACTAGTCAATTATCCAGTCTTTCCTGTGTCTCAAAGGGGGTTTATTCTATGCTATAAAATATGAGGTTGGATTACCATTATCATGATCTTCATTTGCATAGTTACAGATGTTGCTGATGGTCATAAAATTATCTAACTCTTTTAAGAGTCCAGCCACAATATATTATCTTGATGACCACTTATGGCAGTGAACTCCACAGATTAGCTAAATGTTGGGAAAAGTGGGGATTTCCTTTTATAGAGACAAAATTTACTACCTTTTAATTTTATTGGGCAGGGGTATACCTCTCACGGTTTAGATTACATGAAAAGGTATGTTTCATTTCTCTGCTGGATCAAAAATAGTTTCAGAACCCATAAATGCAGTTTGATACTTATCAGACAAAAAACTGCACTCATTTGCCAAAGAATGAGACTTACAGCTGCTCACATGCTGGTGGCCTCCTGGAATGGGTTTGCATCTCCGACACCACAGCCCCCCTGCCCTCTCCCTCTCACTGCCATCCCCCCCGCCTACAACCTTTTGCTTGTCAGCACTAAGCTCTGTCCAATTATTCACCTTTTCAAAAGTGATTTATTTTCAGGATAACCTAATAATGTCAAAACCAACACTGTTATGCTCTATCACCCACCAGGATGGGCCAGAGAGGGAAGGGGGCAACTGTATTGATTCTTTATGCCTTGCACTTTTTACCTGACAGGCTGATGAATTGTACGGCCAACAACTTAGGAATCATTTGGTCAGGTTATCGTAAACAACTCCCTTCGACTCCTTCACACTTCCTAATAACATTGCTCTATAGCAGTTGCAGCAGTGCTCCCTGCCTCCTGTTTCAGGGGTAATTATTTTTTTCGTGCAGCTCCGTCTCTGCTGGTAAGGCGTGATGCAAGCTGACTAACGTTTTGTGCAACTGAAAGAAGTAGGTGGAGTTTGTCAGATTTTCTGTTTGTCTTCCAAAGGTTTTGTTAACAAAAATGAGAGCCCTCTTGGCAAATTCTTCTTTCTCATCTCACAAGGAACTGGTTGAGTCTCAATTCTAAGACATGCAAACTGGGAGTTTTACCTCCTCAAGAGGTGTTTCAGGAAAATCAAGGACTTGCAGAGACATGGTGCTTTCTCTGCTCCTGTTTTCTTCCTAGGAAGGAATAATTTCCGCCACTGGCACAATTTCCATCCATCTCCACCACATGCATTACCTGGCTGATGCTGGCGGAACCTAACTTAAGGCCGTTTACTTATCCTCTCTTTTTTTCTTTTTTGGCCATTGCCCACCCACTTGTTGAGGAATGAGCCGCAGCACAAACTATGAGGCTCGTGCTCCCTCTGCTCATTTCCCAGTTCAAATGTGGCACATGGAGGAAAACTCTGCTCTTCCCCTGCTCAAGGCTGTGCTAAAGCCAGGCGAGACTCTGCACAATGTTGCTTTTAAAAAAATTGTAACTGCAGATGAAAGAGGGCTGGGGGAGATTACTACTGTTACATTCATTTATATATACAAGCAAAATCTCATGAACTCTTTTTCCATAACTGTGTTAATTCCTTCTCCAGTGCAACAGCCAGTTCACATAGTGGAAAGAGCGTCCTTAAGGCTGCATGGATGTAAGGGCTTGTAGTTCTTGGAGGACATGAAGAGATCCCTGTGCTCTGTTTTAAGTAGAAGTCAGCAGATGACTTGGGATAATCTAATTTTTGCAAGGAATATATTTCTTTTACATTTTGCTCTCAGAAAAAGCGAGAGCACAGTAAACAACATCTTATCTATACTCATATATTCAGCTCAGTTCCATGAAGTTTTGCCATTGACTCAACTGGAACAAGATCAGTCCTTAATCATTAAAAAAACACATTTTTACTCTTGTTCTCCTGCACTTTATGCAATATATTATGTCAGAATGGAAGAGACTTTTTTAAGAAGTGAACAAGTATTCTGGCATATTCTGCAGGATTTTGAATGATGAATTTCTAGTGCAATAAATTGCCCACTCCATAGCAAAGTCTTACGTGTAGCCATTTTGTAAAAACTCCTTTTATGTGTTCTTTTTTTTCAGTCACAGACAAAAGAATTTTTATTTCCTGACATTCTTGGTACATTATTTTTTATCTAAAATATTGGAAGGAGAAAAAAGCCAGATATTCTCTTTGCTTCCTTCATGAGGAAAATTTAAAAACAAAGTTTCTTAAATAAAATTCAGTTGGAATCCAATTATAGGGACCTGAAATGGGTCCTTGTTATTTCATTCTTGCACTCAGCTCCATTAAACTTATACAAAAGGTAGGACTATCTATTTTATATAAGTAAACAATCTTAACTCTTTTCTTTAATTATCATCCTGGAGGTATTGTGTATATTATGTATTATAAGGCTAAATAAGGAAATGCGCACCTAAAGTGTCACTTCAAAAGAGTGCTTATTTTTGGTCCTTTCTGAAGAACTCCTCGTGTATCCCATATGACGATTAACAAAGCTCATTATATCGCAATACATTAATATAAAGCAATTTGCTGATTATCTCGTAAAGTGTATGAACGGCTAGAGACAACAATTAAAAACCAAAAGTAGAATGGGATAAAAATGTCAAACCAAGAAGTTCCTGACCAAATTCCAGACACTGATCCCCTTCTTATTGCCATTACAGCGCCCGAGACAAGTGTTGAGAAACCATCACAAATGAAATGTTTCTGCTTTTTTTTGCACATAAATGATACTAAAAACTGCTTTTTAAATAACTGTTTTACCTGTGACTGGATCCTGATGCACTCACTTACACCCTGCCACTGAAAGATGCTTCTTAACTTTATTAGGCCTTTGTATTAGGTATTAGCCTATCTGAAAAGGTGTCACCAGTCTGATTGTCGTGAACACCTTGGGTCGGGTTAAATTACCCTCTTTCTCTTTCTTTGCTGAACTGTGAGCAGAGGGATCTGCCCAGCAGCCTGTTAACCTGACATAAATTATCAGACGAGGCTACCACAACAGCAGGAGGAAGCTGAGGAAATGTGTGGGTTAGCAATCACCAAGCCTATTAAACTGCTCCGAAATCCCACCCTTTGGTTTCATGATTTCTCATGTTTTGGCTTGACCAAGAGGCAGGTTGGTGAAGCAAGAGGATCTGCAGGGGTGTGAAAGGGATGACCCTGGAAACAAAATATTGGTTTTACATCGCAGGGTATCCGTTACAGGAGAATTTCCTCTGGCGCCAGCAGGTATTTGAGTAGGCATCTGGATGGATCCCAAAGGGGGGAAGGAAGTAGAGATGGAAGTTTTTAGAGGGGATCAAGATGTTAAGCCTTAAAACTGTTTGAATGACCCACAATGACTAACCTGCAAGGTTTTATGCGTGTGATGCCTTCTGGTGGTGGGGGGGTTAGGGTTGATTTCTTTTTTTTTTTTTCCTTTTCTATTATATTTTTTCTTTTTTGTG
>Ga0181612_182715_pt1 | contig 20870 bp, 13 predicted proteins | sample HoacroProtozoa21_FD_119630 | JGI IMG/M metagenome (GOLD analysis project Ga0181612, IMG submission 119630) | Hoatzin crop microbial communities from Cojedes, Venezuel. Combined Assembly of Gp0051906, Gp0051904, Gp0051908
ACCCAGTTGTCTTACCTGGTCATGCATCCCTACCCCTGCCCTGGAGCAGGCTCCAGGTCTCCAACCACTCAGCTGCTGTGTAGCAGCTGACATATGGCAACCTGCTCCACTGCAGTAACTGAGGTCACCTACCCAAAGACTCATAGTGCTGATAACCTTCGATACTGTGTTGGCAGAACAGGCAACACATCATATTTCCACCCATATTCCTTACCTTTTTCTGATTTGTCAGGAACCCATCTATGCCTCACTAGGGGTGAACCTCTTGTATGCTGGCTGTGATAAATTACTGCTTTTTTGCAAGCTTGTATCTATGTGTTTCTCCTGCAAAATTTCAGTAGTAACTTGTAAATTTCTTTGGGCTAACTATGTTCTTGCTGTAAAAGATAAACAGAAGAATTTGTGGCCTGAAAAATTTTGTGTACATCTACCCCTACTTTGAGATTTTCTTTAGAATTCTGTATTTCTTCCATTTTTTCACAGTAGAACTACCTGATTCTGAAGGGGAAAATAGATGCTAACTGATTGTATTTTTAATTAAGTGCCTGTGTAATCTCACAAAGAATATCCCTAAATGTCAGGGGCTGGGAGGGGAAAAAAATTGAAATGCCTGCTTATTAGCTCATGCTGCTATTGAAATATTGGAATTACCTGTCACAAGAAACAAGTGTGTGTGAAATCAGCTCATGGCTTGCCTGCAGACCAGAAACATCCCTTGGGTTTCCATTTTGTAGCAAGCATTCCTGGGAGAGACTGCCAACAGTTTTTACAGGTTAGCAATGGTTATCTTGATACACAGAAAAAGCTATGTCTGACAAGGATTTGGGCCTATCAGAAAACATACTTAGCATACAAACTACAAATGCTAAGCGGATGTGAAGCTATGAAGGAAAAGAAAACAGAAAAGGCTAGCTGGCTGGGAAGTGTTTGCTCTAGTTCACAGCTGGAGCTTCTATTCAAAAGAAGCCCTTGTCAGTGCAGATTGGTATCCACACCTGATTGTTTTGTGAAATGTCTTTCTTTTTTGTTCTCAGCTCTCAATCATGAATGCTCTGGAAAGCACAGATGGTTTCAGTCTGGTAGATGAAGAGATGAAAAATGAGTTCAGAGCCTGAGTAAGTAGAGGACATAGAGTTTTTGTCTTATCCAGGTGTCTGCTGCTGGGATTTGCAGCTGTATGAACAAAATGAATGTATGCATCCATGCTGAAACTCAGAGGCATCAAAACTGCTTGTTAGCTCTTAATCCCTGTATTGGGATGAAGTACCACCAGAGCCTGAGGCCTGCCCTGTGTCCCAGTAGATGGAGCTCTTGCTGAGCCTTTCCATTTTCAGTTACTGCTTCATCTGCTAAACATGCTTCCAGTAAGCAAGAACTCCGGAAACAGTTACCAGGCAAGGGTTAGTGGGGTAAGGAGGAAAGAGCAATAGATGAAGCTTATTTCTTTGCATGAACTGATCCTGAAGATAAAGAAATTGCTACACAGGACAATCAGAGATAAAAGGAATTGCCCCAATAAACGCATTGCACTTAACAGCTTGAAAAAATTGAAGCAGTTTTGATCACAGCCTAGTGCTTCCTCCCTAGTAGGAATTTAGGGAAGAGAATGCAGTAGCATGGATCATGATCTAACAGTTGAAGTCTGCCCATGTCATACCACATTAAAGGTTAAATATGTTTCTCCTCAGGCCTCCAAAGAAAATGCTTTTCCCTAGTGCTTTTATCTGTCTTTTCCTTGTACTTCAATTACAAGCATGCTCTTTTGCTGCTTTCCACAGTAAATTTTTCCTAGGTCATGACTTTTATCTGGTATTGGAAGTCAAGTGAGGTTAGCCTAGGTCAACATTTGAACAGAGTTTTAAATAACCCGTAAAGTCTGAGGAGAGACTATTTATGCTGGACTCCTTCCACATAACTTTGGTGGATAATGTGTTTTGTGAGATGCATTTGTGGTGTGAAAGAGTGAGGTCCTGATGGCATATGCTTATTGCTATTAAATAGCATGTGGTACTTCTGTCTGAAGTTAATTTTGGCTTTATTTTAAAGCAGGTAGTATGTTGTCATCTTGATGATTCCATCAAAATAAAATATTGCCTGAACATGCTTAACAGTTCTGCAGTGTTTGTGACCTGCATTTGTCCATGGCTGCTTAAAAGACTGCTTGTTAGGAGGGATATCTATGTAAAATGTGCTTCTCACAGCATGATACATGCTCTAGGAAAGAAGTGTTATTTTGGTGCCAAATCATAGAAAGTTTTGGGTTGGAAGAAATGTCAGGGTTTATGCTCTGAAGCAAGTTACTGGGTTGTGTACACTGGCAAAATCAGGATGGCCTGCAGATGTGTCTGCTCATAGAACGACCATTTCCTGTACATGCACATTTCAGTGGGTACTAACAGGAACACAGTAAAACAGATGGTACAGGAAACAGATGGCTGCTTCAGCTGTTCACAGATGTCACAGCAATGTTCTGGCAATGTTCTTTGCTAATACCTGTGTGTGCTTTTATCTGTTACTGGAGGCTAACAAAATCCCATAAGGGCAAAATGAGGAGCCAGGACTTGTGTAATAAACAAGATTTCATGCAATCACTTGCTTTTTGGGTGAAAATCCTTTCTGTAAGACTGGCTAGGAAGGCTGCTATTTAGCACAAGAGGAAAGCAAATTCAAGCTAGATGCTTATTAGGCAATGCTAATTAAGAGCTAGTCTGTACTGTGTGTTGCTGGTGGGAAAGGACACTTTATCATGGAAAGGAATTCCATGCAAGCAAATGTATGCAAATATGTGTTCTGAATTGCTTAATGTAAGAAGGATTCAAGAGGCGTAGTGTTTATGCTTCAGATTATGTAATGAGGCATAAGAGGGCACGTAAGGACTGTGGTTTCTCCTGTATGACAGCAGCACAGTTGAAAACTTGGTTAGGGCAGGGATGTCTAAAGGGATGTGATGATCTTGTCACTCAGAATACCTTGAAAGACTTCACTTGTAACTCTCCTGAGGTATTTTATTAATCCCCCAGGCCAGTGATAGTTCAAGAGCAGGGTATATTAATCTGTACCTGTTATCACTCAGTGTGTAGGAGCCTTAAGCATGGACAAGAAGTCTGTTTTGCTAGGTGCTGTATAAACACTGAACAAAACATAATTCCTGCCCTAGAGACCATATTGCATGAAAATTAAGTCAATTATGGAAAGCTTAAAATAACTCTAGCAATTGCTGGCTGTCTGCTAAGAGGCTAGGCCCTACCACATCCTGTTCACTGCAGTGTTGTGGTTGACATCTGGGTGGCTTCTCCAGACTGAAAGACAGAAGGCTAGGGAAAAAATCATGAATACATTTTTTTGAGGACAATGCTCTTTTCTCAAAAGGGAAAGTTACTTCTTCACGAAGAAGTAAAACTATGCTTCTTGTTAAGAGTTTTTGAATCTTTACTGAGGACCTGTGGGAAGCGTGGTCAGCCTACTTAACAGAGGTATGCTGGAATACATTCACCTTGGTGAAGGGACTGTGTGTGAAGTGCTGGACTCTTTTCCTGTATAGGTGAAAGCAGCAGCACAAAAGATGGTGCTTTGTCAAGTAAAGTCAAAACTTGTGAAGAGCTTTGACATCTTGTTAGATCAGTGGTATTTATTTATGAAGGTAGTCTAAGTAGTGTGAGTTAAGATGCTGAGCAAACATTTCATGCAAGAATGCATGCATGTATGTGTGCTTGCACCATGGTGCAAGTCAGCATTTACAGCATCATGCTCTTGTGTTGAGTGGTATGCTGCCTCTGTTCTTTAATATTCCCTTTTCTGCTAGCTTTTAGTATTCAGTCCTGAAATACGACTTCTCAGTTGTCAGCAGTGTCCTGATGGCATCCCTAGAGAGCAGAGGATTTATAGTAATCAGTGTTTTCAGTAGCAATCAGTCTGCCTTTCAAGTGGTTAGCAGTCTGAGCTGCACTTGGAAAATGTTGATGGAACATAGAAGGCAGCATATATTCTTGAAGGAAATATGGAAGTTAAAGGCTTGCTCTGAAATCAGGCAGTTGGTAAGGTTAGCATGAAAAAGCACGCAAATTTCTGCAGCCTGGGACACATAAGGAAACAGTCCCCAGGCTGGACAACTGTAGACCTGAGTACAACTGAGATAAATTAGAGCACCCCTTAGATATGGAGTGAGGAGAGGTCCTTTAGAGAGAAACTTACCTTGGCAGAAGGGGAGGTGGCAGTGAGTGAGGCCTGACATGGCCAGGTGATCTGAAAACACAGGAGGGACTCGTAGGTGAAATGGTGATAAACTTTGGTTTATACTAACCTTGTCCCCCGAATGCAAACCCAAAATACTTTGTAGAAGTATCTTGAAATTTATGCACAGTGACAACCACCTCTGGGTGGCAGCTTCTGAATGTGATGTGGCTATGCCACCTGACAGCTCAGGATGGAAAATTCTGTGTGTCCCTGGGAAATAACACAAACGACCTCCTGTTTGCTAACTCTGTCCTGGTGGAGGTCTTAAGTTCGGTTATAGCTTTTGTGTTAAGGCCTTAGTATGCTAAGGACAGCTCTTCCCTCCAACACTCTTTTGCATGCAATGCCTCTCTTGCTTCCCAGTTTTGTACAGTGCAGTGTTGTGGCTTCTGTAGCAAAGCTCATGCTTGTTTCATTTTATGTAAATAAACCTAAATCAAGCATGGGTTTACTAAGGCAGACTAGAAGAGTTGAAGCCTGTGACAGGAATCTGTCAAGGTCATGCACATTCTCATTTCATGTCAAGTGATAGGGTTTCTTCCCCCACTCAGGTTGGGGAATGCATCTGCCACTGCCTTGTTTAAAATGCAAAATTTGGACTCTGGAAATGCACTGGATGTGGTTGTGTAATAAAGCCTAGCAGGGAAAGACTGCAGCAGGAACACGAACCTGAATGATACCAGCAAAAATAATTCATCCTTTTATATTCGATAGAGACCTTGTAGCTATGAAAAAGCGGTTTGGCATGAGATCTTCATATGAAGATCCATCATTTGCCATAGTACTGGAAATAATTTTGATTGTTCCAGACTGGCAGACCTGTTACTGCTGTAACCTCTCAGTAGTCAAAAAAAGTAATGTGCTGCTGACCTTGCCTGCCACATGTTCTGACCCCAAAAGCTCACAACCTCCTACTAGTTTTCATTTTGCATACTGGAGACTGACTGAAGACATCTACTTTTCAATTCTAGGAGACAATTTTTTACGCTTACTGCTATCCAACCTGTTGTCAGCCAGGAAACTGCTCTGTATCTCACAAAGCACAAATCCTGGAGGAAGGGCGTGCTAAAAAAGTGAAGTGCACTGAGAAGTTATAGGAGAGAGACTTGGTCTTTACTTCCTGCCTCTACAGACAGCCCACACTTGTGTTTGTTAAAACGTTTCACCTTAGAAAATGGACTTGGTAAAAGACCAATGTGACTGAAGAGTACATACAACTGCTATTAAAGGAGCCTAAAATACAGTTGAAGTAGAGGGTAAATAAACAATTGCTAGCATAGCATGTGTGGCTTTCTTGGTTTAGGTTTTGTTTTTGCAGAATGAATTTGTTGCACTGAAGGGTAACACTGGCAAATGCCACCAGATGTTTTTCCTCCCCTAGGCTGTTTGCTGGTATATCTTGCACAGAATGATTGCTATGAATATTTTACTTTGCTGTTCAACAGGCTAAAATATGTTACCCCAGGAAACTATGAAATGCTAATGCTTTCTATTTGTTGAACAGTGGCTAAATCTAAGCCTTGGATCAGAGGTGTTCAGATAATCTGGATCTAGATAATGGAATAACAAATTTGCATGCAATTTTCTAATATTATAAAGCTTAACTGAATTTTGCGCGTCATCCTGGAGTGACTGAAGGGAACTCTATGCAGACTTTTCCAGTTCTTTATTCAGACAGGCAAGAGTTTTCCCTCTATCAATTTTTGCATGTAAGGACTTGTCTCCTATATCCAATGAATAGAATCCCCAGATTTTGTATCAACTTCTGACTGTTGTGGAAATAATCTAATCTTTACCCCTAGAAAAGGTAAAATTGCTGTTACATGGGACTACTTGTTCCTGGTGTATTGTGTTAAGAAATGACTAGACATTCTTTGCTTTCTGTAGAACTAAGGCTAGCATGCCCCTCTATTTTCAGTTAATAGGTAGGCAAGTTCAGTCAAAGAACAGTGATTTGTTTTTTGTGTATAGCATGTCTCATAGGACTGTGTAAGTTTGCAAGAGCAGCAACAGGTTCACTCATTTGACTATAGGTATTAAATTTTCTGCTGAGGCAGCTTGTGTGTGTAAGACCACACAAAGTAAAACTGGGAGACAGGAAAGCTTATTCAACAACTTGTAGTCACTGTATTCTCTTTAGCTGAGGACAGTTTTACAAGCTATGTGGCTAGTGAATTTTACAAATGAGGCCCCAAGGATCTGTAGTAAAATACTGCTTGCTTTACCCCCCAGCAAGGGCCCCTTAACAGAGAAGAAAGCAAAAGCTAAGCCATAAGGAAATGAGTTGGAAAGGAACATGTCATCCTGTGTTTCACCTTCCCTGAACTTCAGATATGACTGAGAAACACCTGTGGGACTGGTGGTTGCTTCACACAGCAGGGTCCTGTATCTTCATACAGCTGTGAAAAAAAAATTGCCCTTGCCTAATGGAAGCAGGCTGTATTTTGCTGTTGATTCGAGTCTCCTGGAATAATTAGAAAGCTCATACTGTCACCACAACAACATGGGGTGGCAGAAAAGGTGTGACAGACTACTCTCTTGCTAGGATAAAATTCATATATGTTGCATGTTATTCTAGCTGAGTTCATTTGCATACCAGACATTACAGAATTCATTGCCTGCATCTTGAAACCCTTGACAATTGGCAGGTGCTTGATGAGGGTTTGGGTTCCATGATTTGAATCACATCTATTGGTCCAGCCTTCTATTTGCTGGCATGTTAATTCTCTGTGCATCAATGCAAGGAAGTGACAGAGAAGGAACTTTATTAGTTTTTAAGCAGGGCCTTTTCCCTACCATTCTACCAAAGGCAAAGAGAAAGGTGCAGTGGCATATAACCTCTGCTCTTGTCCCTGGCTAGACACAGCTCTATTGCTACTTATTACATATGTTGCAAGAAGTTAAAAGCTTATGGCAACATGATCATGCAGTTAAAGGAAAATATTAGGAATTCAGCTGAGTTCTATTTCTGACTCTGACTAGGCTCCCCAGGTGGCATGCAAGGACTCCCTTAATTTACATCTAGCTCAGAGGAATGTTTCCCTAAAAATGCTTCCTGTCTGGGTCCTTTCAAGTGGCAATAGCAGGTCTGACCTAAATAAGAAACAGATCTATCTGAATACTTGTGTTTGCTAATCTTGTAAAGCTACTGGTGTGCTCTGCAGGTGCTCTGAGGGCCTTGGAAAGGCACTTGTGGAACTGCAGGCTTGGAGGGACATTAGTATAAAGCAAGCCTTCTTACTTGAGAAGGCTAGGCTGGAACTCACTTGAAGTTAGTTTAGAGATGCAATGAGGCAGCAAAGGCCAGGAATAGAACCTTAAAAACTGAAACAACACAGGGAAGGTTCTTAATTTGGTAAATATTGTTGTAGTCCAATAGGGAATTCAAACAAAGGAAGCCTAGCTACTGACAAATATCATCAGAGTGCCTGAGGAAAGGCATTAGCAGTCACAAATAAATGCACCTGCTGGAAACCTCCTACAAAATGCTCCCTGTATGAACAGTCAGTACAGTTTTACCTAAGAAGGCAAGGCAAGGGCTGTAGGTGCCCGGCCTGGCGAGAAGGTGATGTGCCAGAGATGCTAAAGCAGAGAGTTGCAGAACTGCAATGGTCAGTTCCCCTGACCTGTGTGTGAGGCAGTGTCACTGCCTGAGGAGAAATCTGGCTGTGGGACATAACATGAGGTGACAAAAGGCACGGGGTGTGTGTGTGTGTGTGTGTGTGTGTGTGTGTGTGTTGTAAAAGCCCTCCTGGCCTGGCCCTCAGCAGTGAGCCTGGGCACAGCTGTGGGGACTCTGCTCCCTGTGATGAGCTGGGCACTCACCTGTGCAGGCAGGCTCAGCTGAGGCAATGAAGGCTCCGTGGGGGTCCTGCAGGCTGGTGTCCCCCCTCTTTCTTGGGGAAGAAGCCCTGCGGCAGTGCTGCCCTGGCGCTGGGTAGCTCCATGAGGCCTCTGAGGCCTGAGGTGGGCGGGGCCAGCCCGGGGCGGGGTGGCAGGTGGGTTCTGGTTCTGGAAGGTTCTGTCCATGTGGAGACTCACAGGAGAGCAGAACTTCCTCCAGCGGCTGTGATGGGTGACTCGCACCTGTTCCTCTGCTGCTTCCCGCGAGGTCAGGGGTGCTTGTGCGGAAAGAAAAGCTCCCCAAGCAGGTAACTGGTGGTTGTTTGTCCCCGCGGTCCCTGTGTGGGTCTGTCCTGTGCGCCGCGGCCCGGGAGCATGTGCGAGGCCGCGGGGGGTGCGGGTACCCCGATGGTGGTGTGTGGTGGCTGTGCACTCGGGCTGCGGCTGCAGTGCATTCGAGGAAAAAACGTGAGGGGATAACAGAGGCTGTTGGACCCTTGCTTTTGGAGGTTGGGAAGCCTGAGTTGGTCTCAGCTTCCATTGGTTCTGGACAGTAAATAATCTGAAATGGCCACAATTTCTGCTTCCTTAGGGTCCCGGTGACCTCTCAATAACCTCTGCTGCTACAAATAGTATCTGTTACTGGTGGCTGGCTTTTTGCTGTCCAAAGAAAGCAGGAGTGTGAAGGGAAGCAGTAACTGTAGGGATTGCGAGAAAGGGTAGTTCCTAGAAAAATGGGAGTTCTTTGACTGTCTGAGGTATCTGAACTTCTCTGTGTCTGGTGTTCCCTTCGCCTCAGTCTCGGTGATACAAATGATGGTGACTCTCTGCGTGGGGACGAGAGACTGGGAGAGTGCACTTGGTTGTGATTATGTTTTATGATGAAGGGTTTGTCTTGACTAGTAAGGTTTCAGTGGAGCTTGTTGTTTCAACCCTGTTGTCTCATTTCAGGTGGGCTCCTTTTTTTGCCTAAGTTTCTGGAAACTGTCTAGTTGCTGATATAATGTCTTGAGCAGGTGCTGTAAATCCGAGTTCAAGTGTTGTGGTTACAAATGTTCCAATATTTGATCCAAATATTTCATTCCATGTTTTGAATTGTGCTAATCTGGTACATGATTTTATTTCTTTCTCAAGCTCGTGATTATTAACATATTGAATAACAATAGTGGGGCCTCTGTGTTAAACTGAAACTTGAATTTGCTTCACAGCTGCGGGGTTCTTTCTGGGTAGGTAAAGGCAAGTTCTTGCAGTACAGGACTTAAACAGGTTCTTATGAAGGAAAATGTATTAGTCTTGAAAGAAAAGCTTTTTCTTTATCACATGCTCAGTACATATCTGCATGTTCAAGAAGTTTTTTAATGAAACAGTGTAGTAGAGGACAAGAAAGTGATGAACTGTTGTTACTGTGTTGCAAATCCCCAAATGTAACTGGTGCTAAAGCAATCTATCTTCTAGTGACTCTGAGAATGTCAGATAATAATTTAGTTGATGTTCTTCTTTTGTGGTTTGGGCAATAAAAATAGATGCCAAAGTCAACAAATCAAAAAAGCCCTTTGCTCCCTAGCTGCTTGAAGGTGCAAAAGTTCAAGTTACATAGGTGAATAACTGGAGCAGGCATGGTTAAAGAAGCCTGTGGCAGAGACCACAAGAGTTGGAAAATATTCTAATCAGCTGTTTCAGTGACTTGACTGAAGCGGTAGGAGCAGCTATGAGTTTATTGCTGTATTCTTTCAATCTCACTGTATGAAATGAAAGTTTGGTGCCTTCTGTGTGGGGTTAAGAAACTGACCTGATTTATGTAGGTGTCAAAAGCCCAGTTTTTAGAGTAGTCACGCTGAAGCTCCAGGTACTTTATAGTTCTTATTGGCCAAGCATGTGTCTTGGAGTTTAAGGCATAAAGAGTTTTTAAGTGTGGTGGCTTAGGGTTTGGGGTCTCTATGTAAATTGGTGACAGTCAGTAGTATCCTGTCCTTCCAGGGTCAGACAGAGGAATGTTTATTGTATTTGCTTAGATTTCAGAAAGACTAAGACTGTTTGAGCTTTGAAGGCAGATGTGCTCCCCATATGCTCTATGTAATTTTTTTTCCTGTATCACATTCGAAGCTTTCTCATTGGATTATTTTGAAGAGGAACTGTTACTGTGTAGCAGGAAGGATGCCCTTGATAGACTGGTGATTTTTTGCAGGCTTTGTTGTCTTTGCTGCTTTGAAGATATTTTCTGAAGAAGACTTTGTGTGTGGAAATGCTAGAAAGAAGGAGAAATTGACAAGCTGTTTGTACCTGCTCAGAGACAAAACCCATGGTATTTGGGTAGCAAGAAAGCAGCATTACTTTTTTTTTGTCACAAACCAAATGCTGGTTGTACCTCGGAGTCAAGTCTTAGCAGAAAACTTCATGTTTTCGGGGAATAAATAGGAACCTGTTTTGTAGTCAGAGTTATTCCCATAGCTAAGTGGGCTGTTTTAACTATTTTAATTCTTGTTTGTGAAACTGCTTTTCTTTTGCAGCTTATCAATAACTACTTAAGTCTGAGGTCAAGTTCCATTCTTGCAAACACTGTGTTAGTTTTGTGCTTACTCCTGCTTGCAGAAGGAAGATTAGAGCCTGTGGGAGGTAAAATGGTAGTTAGCTGCAGTGGCACAAATTTTTTTTTTCTTCTCCCGAGGGAACAGGTTTAGCTCTGAAAATAGGCAGGTGGAAACCTGATGTCCAATTGCGTAGTTACAGTAAGCACAGGAAGCGTGTTTTTTGGTGGTATTACTGTATTTTTTTACCTTTAAAAGTCACTATCTTGGCTTCTATGGAAATCCTGGTGTAAATTTGTCATCTTAAGAATATTTCAAGATTTGTATTGATAGCTCTGTCTTCAGGAATGCTTTTCCGAGCCATCAGCTGATGCATGAAGGAGTAGGTTTTGGGGAAGGGTCAGCTTTGCTTTTTATAGATGAGCACTCAAAATGAGAGATGAGGATAACCTTAACACAACAAACCTGCGTAAGGGCTATATTTGAATAAGAGCTCTGTCTTTGACAAATTTTTGCTTCTGAGCACAGATATGTTTTTTTGGTCAAGTCTGGGTAGACTAAGCCAAGACACTGGTTACAATGTAAAGTTGGCTCTATGGATGGTGTCTTGCAGATGGACCAGTGCTCATTTTGTGTATGGTGTCAGCCCACAGAACACAGCAAACAGTGCTCTACTTCAGTATGCCCAGCTAGCGGAAGAGCAGTGGCGTTGGTTACGTGCTTGCTTGTTTATGGTAGGGAGTGTAGGCAAAATGAACAGTTTCCTCAGTAAAAGCTGTAGAGATGGGGCTGTATTTTGTGGATGACTAGTACTATGATGGGCTTAAAAGCTGGCTATGCTCCCAAGAGGAGCAGACAAATTTGCAGGAAAAAGTTCTTATAGCAAATTATCTTTCCTAACATCTTGAGAAAAGCAGTTAGCTGAAGTTGGGAGGTGACTGTGTTGCTTGTTAACTGCTACCTTGTATATAAATGTTGCTACAACCTAGTGGTAATCACAGCAGTGGTGCATCTTAGCATGTAGAATGTTGCTGTTTGGTATTAGATCAGAGCAATGTTTAAGTTGTACCCTATGTGAAGGGATATTTCATGCTGGAAATTAGGAGGAGACTGTCTTCCAGTTGAAAGAATTGGGAGATACCAGTTTTTCCTTTTACTTGCTCTATATGTGCTACTGTGTATATGAGCTGAGTACTCTAGCAGCACAGTGTGGTTCTCAGATTAGGGTGGGGCATGTCAACATACTAAAAACAGGCTGCCAGCTTTCACTGGCATGCATTGTACAAGTCAGTCTGTCCCCTGAGACCTGTCAAACGCAGGATGGGATCTAGTGTTTCTGTCAGAACTGGAACTCTTGGGTGTTGTACTGAACTGTGGTAAAAAGTAGGTCCAGACATCTGAGTGTCAGGCTGCACAATGGATTTTGACTTTATTACAGTTAATGAGAACTTGGTGTCCAAATTCCCAGGGCATGTTTCTAAGGAAGGAAAATTTGGTCTGTGGTCACCAAATTAAGACAAGGTGCAAAAGCAAAGTAATCATGATTAGGAGAAGAGGATCACATCAAAGCTGTGAGCTTGTTTTGGCAGAGAGGAGTGGTAAGCTCTACTTGGAAGGGGTTTAATGCTAGAATAAACCTGATTACCCATTAACCTACTGTAACTCAGCGTCTGTCTTCTGTACGTCATTTTTCAGGCATATATAGTCCCAGTGCCCTCACATCTCTGAATCCGAGAACAAATAAGTACTTAAACTCCTAAAGAATTGTGCTCTTGCTGCAGATGGTGGGGACAGATGCACAAAACCTCTGACCCTCTCTAAATCCCTCTGGAAGTGGAGGCAGTATAAATATTCAGAGCCCTTCACTGTACCATTCAAGCCACTTGATCCACCTCTGGTCCTGTATGTTTGGTACCAAAGTAGGGTTCAGTTAGTCTAGGCACCCTTCTTCCACAGAATACCCTTGTTCTGATAATGGATTTTTTTTCTACCTTCGATGTCTGTAGCTCTTCACTGGGGGTTTTGTTGGTTTGGCAGCCTCTTGCCATTCCTTTAAATACCTCTTAGAGTATGTTGCAAAATCCCATCTGATGTGGAAGAGTAGTTTCTCCAGGAGTGGCTCTGAGAGGATAGATCACAAAGCACAGGGAAAAGATGATCCCTCAGGAAAAGAGTGCTTGCTTCCTGTCCTACAGCCAGAAGAGGGTTAATCAGGCACATGGCTCCTGTGCAGGCAGTGTGCGCGCTTGGCAGCAAGATGTGCTACAGCATGAGAGGAGTGGAGCAGCTCTGTTTGGTTTGCTGGCTGTCAGATTAACCCTGCATCTCCGGAGAGCCTCCCAGCCCTGCATCCTGCCTTTCCGGGATGGGATCTTCCCCTCTTTGCACGGTGGTGTCTGACTTGAGCATGCTGCTGTGAGGTGCTGGCTGATGAATGAGTGCCCCTCCAAGCAGAGCCAGGTAAGACAGCTGTACTCCAGTTCTCATTCTAGCTGGGAGTCGGTGGCAGTACTATAGGCACTGGGTTTTCATGGTCTATGGGAAGCCAGGCAGACTAAAAATTAAAGGTTTTTGGGGACGTGGTCATACTGTTCCCTCTGGAGGTGTCTGGGGGGACTGACTTTGTTTTAGCAGCTGTCTTGCCTATTTGAAACATTGAAGTTACAGCAGGTCAATAGTAAAGCTATTAACATGGACTGTTCAAAAGGCTATGATGGGAAAGATCAGCTTGTATTTTTGGAAGGGTAAGAAATTCTGTTACTTTACATGTGTTTCATTTCACAAAATCTAAATGTCTTTCAGACAGACCTTTGAGAGTCACTTCATTAAAATACTACACACCATATAACAATAGAAGGCATGTGTCTTCACACAGGAAGGATGTTCAAATAACTGTATGTTGAATAACATTTTATTTTGTGGACCTCCTACATATTGCAAAGCACTTGTGCAGATATTGCTTCTATTTTAAAAACAAGCGTTTGGTCTGTTTTCATATGTCTCAATTCTGTAGGATTTTTCATCTAAGTTCTTGGCTGATTTTTTTTCAAAAAGGAGCTTTTAGCTCTGTTAATATGTATTTTCAGCTAGAGCACTTAAGTGATTGCCTTGAAAATAGCATGTTAAATGTGAGTTAGCAGGCTACTGAATGCAGCAGGTTAGTTGAGCCTTCTCATTTGAGTTGTCAGAAGAGCTACTGTAACAAATTGATGTCAGTCTCATTACACTTTTCACAGCTAGTTGTCTATGTGCTTTGAGAATGAACTTAATACTCCCGAATATCTTCTATAATTCATGCATACATATATGTATGTATGACAGGAGGCATTACTTGGGCTGGTAAATGAACAGGGTTGACAAAAATCTTTGGCTGGAGTGCAGAAGAAGCTAGAAAAGGGTTTTGGCCACACATTGACTATTCTGTGAACACACTTGGCTCATAAAACATATACCCACCTAATATTATTAATAGTGATCTTCCTCAGAAGCAGGCATTAGGCCTTAAAGATGACACTGTCAATCTTGGTGGTTATCTGGCTGTGACTCTGAGAGTTTGACAAAGAACATTGATAAAAAAATGCCCAGTATCTTTATGTGTATAGAGTAAATGCAGAAATTGCATACTTCAGCAGCAGCTGGAATTGAGAGAAATGTTGAACTCTGAAAGAAAGAACAGGTGAAAGCTTGACTTGAGGTCTAGGAAGCATTCTGTCTTTTTTTTGTTTAGTCTTTTCCACAGCTGCTTAGTGTCCTGTTGCTTAAGGCAATTGCAAGCATGCAAACAGAATTGAAAGAATACTGTGGTTTGTGACCAGAGCTGATGTGCTTGTATTTCATTTTTCTAATAACAAAATGTTGTATCATGTGATACACAATCCATTGTGCCTGTGCATATTGCATGAAAATATGCTGGAGCAAATAGGGGGAAAAGGAAATTTCAGGTCAACACAGAGATCAGGTGCTGTTACTGTCAGCTGCTTTTGACGCTTCCCATATAAGAAGCCTGGAACAATGGTGTAAACCTTAAATAATATTTGTTACAGAATTACATGAATTTTCAGTTATTAGAATGACACTGGTTTGGATCTTGTTTTACTTAAATTAGATGACCTCTGAATGATTCTTGTTTCTTTGTCTTTGCAAACCATATTCAGTGAGTACTAATGACAAGACTGGAGCTCAGGTCTTGGAAAGCAACAAGTTGAAGGCGTGAAGCTTCTGTTGCCTCTTTCCTCCCTGAGCATGTAAGTAGGGGGGTGAATACTTCAATCTTTGGCCAATCTTGATAAGAACATGGTGTTGTAGTGCTTCATAGAATGAATTTTCTTTTGTGAATGTAGATGTTAATTGTTAGAACTCATCTGGTAACTTCTGACTTGATAGCAAGGAGTTGATAGATCGAGGACTCCTAGACAAAAGAATGTTAGGAGGCAGCACAATTAGATCACCACCAAATGATGCTCTTGAGGGTCCTGGGTGTGCCAAGAAGGCATGCTGTTGAGGTTCCTAAGAGACTGTGAGCAAAAATGACACTTCACGTAATGTCATGTGGCTGGAGGGTCTATCAGAACAGCACAGGAGTTCCTGGCTTTCATTTACTGACCAGCAGCTAAGAACATGCACTACTTCAGTACAAAATGTTGCTGTAGTTAACATTCCCTGGCTACCCTGGAAAAATCCATGCAGGCTGAAGAAATGTCTGATGGATTGTCTCTGTGGAGTGGCCTTTGCTATGGAAAAGGAAGAATCCCCTCTTTAGCCATTAGCACTGTTTACATGTGGCAACAACAGTTGATAGCATCTGTCATGGGAGCTAGTCCATATCCCAGCTACAGAACTGGGTGCTGGTGAAGTTTTGTGACAGACGGTATTGTAAATCATAGTGCTAAGAGGAAATGGGAGGACTGTACAATAGCGTAAAAAGCTTGTGTGGCAGCAGTGGGGAGAAGAACCTTGGAGAGATGAAAAATGCTAAAGTTTTTGGAAATGTATGGGCCTGAAGTCACACACCTGCACGCCCATTCAAACAGTATGCCTTGCTGCTGTCTTGAAGTGTCTTTTCTCATTAAAACTTTGGAAAGGAAAATTGATTCTGCTTATTCAGTTGAGAACCAGGACTGTATTTTGACCTCAGCGATCAGTACAAGCTGGAATATGTACCATGTATAACTAACAAGTGATTTCTAAAGTGAAGAGATATTTATGGCAAGGCTGTGCACGGTGCCGAAGGGCAGAAAATGCATGAATCTGATTACCTTGCATCTTGAAAAAAATCTGACTCTTGGAGTAGACTGTCATCCCCAAGAAGAGAATGAAGCAAGTGCAACACCTGATAGTGAATAATCTTATTGTATGTTTCGCTAAACTTTGTATGAATGTTCCATTTATAAAAGACAAAGAAATTACATTTGGCTGTTGTATGGGAGAGATAGTATGCTTGCAGGTACTGTAAGGTGCATATGTTAGAGCTGAACTTCAGCAGGGAGTATGAGAATTTGTTCAATTCTCCATAGAACTACCGTTCACTATTTTTTGTTACATGAATGACTTAGAAATGTCTAATGTAATTATGACTATTAGCAGTCTGGGTGTTTTTGCAGACAGACTTTTAAAGCCAAGCTTTTCTCTTGAACAAAATTTGGTTTATACTATAAAGGATGAGGTGCTGGAGTTCTGGGCTCTTGGTTAAGGAGGAATCTTTAACTGATTTGGGGAAGACAGGTAAAATGAAACAGCAATAGTAAAAAGCACAGTAGAAGAAGAGGAGGGACAAAGAGTCTTACCTGACCTAAGGAATTACTCATATTTTCATGGGCTTTCATGGCAAAAAAATAAATTTGTGGATTACAACACGGTATCTTTGGCCATGTGTTTGTCTGGCATGCTTGTGGTTAGCATATTCTTGAAGTCCATTATACTTGAAAAATACTTTTTTATGCATTGCTGTTGTGCGTTGCAGAGCAAGATGCTACCCCACTTTCACTTATTGTCCTTTGTCATGCATGCTGCAGTTGTGTGAACTTGACCCGTGTGTATATTCTCATCACAATACATATTGATGAACACTTGCTCTATGCACTCCACGTCTCTGCCAAGCTACTTAGTACACAGTTGTGGTACACAAGTCTATCAGTAATCTACTGTGCAAATAGAGATCCTGGGTCTTAGAATAGAGTTGCATAGTGCAATAAGTTTTTAGGGTAATGAAATGCAAATAGGTAACTCTGCTGTGCTTCTGTGCTCTGATAAGTCCTTATTAGGATGCAGGTGCAGGGTGAAGTTAAAGGCCTGGTTTCAGTCCTGTAGTCTCTGAAAAAAGGTACTTCACTATGAGATGAAGTCAAAGAATATGCAAGCTCAGCTGGGTCGGATGTGCAGTCAGCAGCCTACTGGGTACATGTGGTGAATTTCGTTGTATTTCATATGTACAATTTAACAAGTGTGAAAGTGACTGTATCCTAGATCTTGGAGGCCTTGGGTTTCTCTGCAGCCTAGCTATTTATGAAAGGCAGGATCAAGCCTGCAGTTTTTGAATGGCAGATGAACAGTAAGGTCTATATTTTAAACTACTGCTTCAAGATAAGATGACAAGTTGGTTAGAGAGCCAATATAAGACACTGAAAGGCTTGAGTTTAGGTCCTGCTGCACTGTAGATTTCGGGAGTGACAGTGAGTAGGTAATTCAAGGTCAGCTGTTTTAAGGATATGCTGATGTTGATTTCGGTCTATCTGAGTGTCTAAAGGCTGTTGAATGAATGAGCTGTGCTGACCCTTAGCATCTGGTAAGAAAGATGGCAGCATCATCCTAGAGGATGTTGTGAAGACAAATTCATAAGGAGTAGAGAAAAGCTCTGTAGTTGCAATGGGAACCAGATCAACATCTTGACGGGTAGAGTTATTGCTTCTAGATTAGCACCATAGTTTATCCTTTCTTCTGCTCTCCTCCAGATTGCTTAGTTTTTGTTTTCTTAAGAGGGTCTCTTCTCTTGCTTGTGGTAACTGTACCAGTGACTGTCTCTGAAACATCCCATGTCCTGGACTGTTGTACTTACCTTTGAATACTTTGAGATAGGCTATGTCCTTCCCATGTCTGGTGATGGGTTTTGGCTTGAAAGCTTGATGTGAAACTAAATACTAGCTCTGTTATCCATGACAGTGTGTGCTGATGTTGTTCCATTTCAGAGAATTATTCTCTTGTTGTTTCTGTGGCTTGTCAGCCTTTCACAGCAGTGCTGCAGGTTTGTATATATTTCCCTGTTTCTGTGGGGTGCTATAGTAATATTGCTGTGGGGTCTTTTGAGCCACTGAAGATGTATGCTGTATAATCAAAATACGGTGTTCTACCACAAGATTGTCTAAATGTGTGTGGTGTCCTATGTATTATCTCTAGTCTGTAAACAAGAATAGGTGTTAGGGTTTTAGCTGTATGGTTCTACAGCCTATCTAGTTCCTGTAGATCCACAGTTTTACTTCTGTTATCAGCTTTATACTGTTTGTAGCACTTGTTACACATGCCTGCATCTTTCTGCATCCTTTTTCCACCCTCTCCTCCTGTCTTGGATGGTAGGCAAGATGGACACCAAGGAACTGAGAAATTGGGCTTTTATAAAGTTAATGATACTTGGCTTTCTAAAATAGCTTAAAATGGAGTGACTTTTGTAAGGGATGAAAAATGTCATGTTTCTGGCCATGTGTCTGTGGATGACAAGGAAAAAATTGGGGTAGGGATGGAGGTGTTTTGATCTGGCTGTAGATCTGTCCTATTCCCAGGAGAGGCAGGAATAATAGTTGAGAATAACCATGCTAGTTCTAGACTTATAGCTGCCATGTTCTGTGCTATGGTGAATCAGGTTTTGCTACAACCTACATCCAAATTCTGAACGGTTGCCCTGAACAGCTGCCCTGCATTATTTCCATCACCTCTTCTTTGTGAGGCAAGTGAATTGTGTAGTGCTACTCATGTCCTATGCATACTACATTGGAAGGAAGAGGGATTGGAAATCCTGTTCCAAGATAATTATGACCATCTGCAGCCTTTAAGTCTGCTAAGAGAAGGTAATGTGAAAAAACAACCTGTTGGGTCTGCCTGTGGTGTGATGCTCATCACTGACACATGATGCAGTAGAAAAGGAAGAGACTTGTAAGCTGTAGAAGGTTGCTGCCCTCCTGACCCCTTAAGCAAGGAGGGAACCCAACTGAAAAGGAACAGTTTACCTGATCTGACAAGCTTGATTTTCAAATTAATTGTTTAAAAAGTGGAACAGAGAACGTACAGGGCAGGAAGAGACATAATCCCCTGTGCCTTGTCGTCTAGTGTTCAACTAACCAGGTGGCTCAGAACCTGAAATTGTTTGTGTTGTTCAGAGGGACCTTTGCTTTTGGTAGGACAGAGCACAGCTGGTTAGGGAAATGAAACTGTAGGCTCAGTGTGCTGGTGTGTAGGCTGTAGAGCTGAGGGAGTGTGAGATTTCTGCAGCTTGCTTTCACACATTTTCATTTCTAACTAGGTCATTTACAGTAACCATGTCTTGCTGGCAGGCCTAATGACTGCAGTAGAACCACATGTTTTCTCTATTCCAATTCTTACTTAGTGAATAAGGTATTCATTGTAAGCAGCTCTAGTGAAAATCTGCTGTGGGGGGTCAGGAAGAACAGAATCTGCATACTTGCAGGTTCTAATATATATTACGTTATTTGATAATAGCACAGGAAAACCTCAGTCCTGGAACTGCGCTACTCTTCGTTATATTTTTAATTAAGACTGTGGCAGGGAAAGAAGAGGAATAACCTCAAACATTAACAGATCATCAGTGTCGAAATAAAAAATTCATCAAGGAGCGGCTCTGGTGCACTGCTGTGATTGAGGTGAAAATGCGGAGTCCAGATAATGACGTAGTAGCTGGCTGAGGCCTGGGTCCCAGGAGAGAGCACTACTGGGTTAATACTCTTTTTTTACTCAAGTGATTCATGCTCTTGCAGCTTGCAGTATTTGCTGGCGGAGTATTTGCAAGTACTGGAAAGGAAGGGAGATGGGTGAAGTACACTTGTTCGATCATTCCCAAGTTCCTTGGGGCAGTTATTTCTATACCCACAATTGTCTATATGCAAGGCACCCAACTGTGACATGAGACTGCAGTTTTTAGAAACTACCATGATACAACTACTGCAAGGGAGAGAGCAAGTTCAACTAAATGATCTTACAAAAAGGTGGCTTCTAGACTGTGAAACAGCCCACATAACAGCATCTAGCATCACAAAGGGCAAGGAAGGTGGCCTTCAAAGGTATTTAAAAAAAATAATATGCAAATATGCATGTGTTAGTCATAAGCCTTTTAAAATGTAGGGACATTTATTATGTCCTGAAAACTGTTCCTGTTTGAAACATCTGTTAACTACTGCTGTTTGTGGTATGGTAGATTTCCTTAAAACATGCCACTGCCTTCAAGAAAATAGAGAACTGGTTTTACATAAGGGACTAGTCACATGTGGAACTAGAAGTGATTTTTATCCTGAACTTAAAGGTACTTAAAGTACCTTTGGAGAGTTAGACATGGTGATACCCTGTTTTAAATTCACCTTCTCATCTGAATTATTATCTAAGGCCTCAGGCTACTGGTCAGGATATGGGTATTACTATGTTGTAATCTACGGATAGGGATTTGTTGGTTAAGTGTTCACAGATTCTAAAAGAGGATTTGCATTTCAAGGTACACAAAGCATGTACTGCTATGACATGTATGGATGCACCACTGTGTAAATGTTGTCTAGCTATGAAAACAGCTTGATCAAGTCTGGTCTTGTCATATACATTTAAAAGAGCACAATCCACTTTGTTATTTGCGTGATACTATTTAGGATATACTCGGATGTGTTCTTTGAATACCAGTGACTTGCACCACGAGTTTGCGTGACATTTTGGATGACATGAGTCTGGGAAAGTTGCATGCAAGGAGCACTTTGTGATGCAGACTGCAAGGTCTGGGTTACATCTGAAAATGTGCTTCAGGGATTGTGGCCTTGGAGCAGTGACTGGGAGATGTGAAAGGACACTAGTGTGTTTTTGGTAGAGCTTAGGCACGCTTAAGACCTGGCACTGTGGAGCTGGTGTGATGAGACACACGGTGTATCTGTGGCTCTACAAATAGGAACTCTGTGCCCACCAAGTACTGCAAGCAGAGAAATAATCAGGCTTGAGTCCTTGATTGCTCTGAAAACTTTGTTGAATGCAGCTCTAAGGGAATAAGAAATACTGATGCATTCATCCAAGGAA